>JAEEGH010000777.1_pt1 | contig 99998 bp, 110 predicted proteins | sample 9134181 | NCBI WGS metagenome assembly JAEEGH01 (sample SAMN16246544, study PRJNA631951) | gut metagenome | biome: gut microbiome; feature: rumen; material: DP-attached | host: Bos | place: Iran: Karaj | collected 2018-10
AAGGGGAGCTTTCAGAGTGAAGACAAAGTCAACGGTATTTCAGACCGTTGACTTTTTTGTGCCGGTCTCTGATTGACACGATGAATAGGCCTTCCTTATTACCTTCGTGTACATTTTGATTACATATTTCCAAAAGGTACACGACAGCAAGGGCACAGTTCTCTATGTCGTGTATGATTGTGTTCCAAGAGCCAGAAAAAGACACGACAGCAGGGAACCGGTTCTCTATATCGTGTCTATCAAAGATTGACACAAAAAGTAATGGTCTTGAAAATGCCGTGGATTTTTCTATGCAAAAATGCCGCAAGCCCTCTATTCATCTGGGATTAAGGCGCTTTTTCTGTTATAATAGAAGTATCAAAGTTGGGGATGGGGATCGCACTTATGATGACTTCGAATACTGAAAGAAAACGTGAGCAGATGCAGTTTGTGAGCATGGATGACCTTGTTCCACAGGACCATATGCTCAGGCATATTGATAAGGCAATTGACTGGTCATTCATCTATGACCTTGTTGAAGATAAGTATTCTCCTGACATGGGCAGGCCAAGCATGGATCCTGTCACTCTCATTAAAATCCCATTTATTCAATACCTGTACGGAATAAGAAGCATGCGCCAGACCATCAAAGAAATCGAGGTGAACGTTTAATCATCTAAAGCGACAGCCCCATATTTTTGGAGGTATTAAAGTGAAGCAAGTAATTTGCACAGCTCCAGATAATAGGGCTTTACCTTTACTCTTTTTGTGAGTCCGCCCTGAGGAGACATATGATCACCCTTGAAGGTGTCGAAAACATACCATATTCCCGGGCTCAGTGCAGTACCTTCTTTATAATTTTCTGCAGGTTCTCCGAAAGGAGCACCGGCTGATATGGTATTTACCAGACCGTCATTTGCCTGCCAGGATTCGTCGAGAGTAAATCCTCCCGCGGTGGATCCGGTATACTGCGACATAATGATCGATCCCTTCATAAAGATCTGTTCGGTATGCTCAGGATCTGCAACTGCATTACCGTTTTCATCAGAGAACGTCGATGCAAAAGGTGCTGCAAAGTAGTACACATCATCAAAGGTCTTTATCGTCTCATTCAGTGCAAGGGCATGATCTATATGCATGTCATATGCTGCGTGGTCGTAGGATGCTCTTCCGTCATCCTCGGCTTTTGTACCTTTTGAGACCGTGTCACTGTTTTTCTCAAATTCAGCCGGTATTGAGACTGTTGAAATATCAAAATTCGGATCCTCATAGAGATCATAGGCAGTTGTCCCATTTGTAGGTGCTGCCAGTGTGACAAGTGATACAAGGTTGTCGCCGTTTCCGCCCTTGAAGAAATCTGATATTTCATTTGCATCCGTGTAAGCTATCTCCTCAGGAGAACCTTCCTTCAGAATCTGGGAAAAGAGTCTTATGGTCGCTCCGCCGAAGGAATGGCCGATAAGTACGAATCTGGATCCTTCGAAGTCTTTTAACAAAGCTCTGTTGGTGAAATCTTCACCGAATCTTTCATGGCCGCATCTTGCGCTGTGTTCTGCGCCATAATCAACTCTTGTACCGTAGAGCTGTGCATAGAGTTCGCAGGCTCTGTCCCAGGCACTTCCGGTAGGGTCTACGGATGCCGCGTAACTGTCATATCCGCGATTGGTGAGATATCTTGTCACATCACCGCCGGACAATCCCCAGTAAGGGATGAATTCGTTTTGAATATCATAACTTCCCCAGCCTGACAGACCATGGACAAAAATATATTTGATATCTGTTTTGGGTGCAGGTCTGTATCCGATAGCCACGGAGATAACAGCGCAGACAGCCAGAAGTCCTGCCATCCAAAGTGTAGTCATTTTTACTCCGAGATTCTGTATTTTGAAAAAGGGATATGGTCCGTCAACCTTGCCGATATGATTCAGATATAGCATGAGAAGACCGTAGAAAAGAGTTACACAAACAGGAAGAAGAACCCATATCATTCTGACGTGATTTTCCGCAAATATATATGATAAGGTGGATACAATCGGGCAGAAAAGGTGCACGAGAAAGCTTCTTCCGGTAAAAAGCATCTCTTTGGCTGACTTTCCCATGGGGATAAGGATACAAGTGGTGACGAAAAATGTCATGGCTAGCATGCTGACACTCAGAAATCTTAATACCGAAATTGGGTACTTCTGTCCGAAAATAAGCAGCAAGAGCGAGGATATCAGACACATCAGATTGGAAAGCTGTGTATAAAATCTAAACGTCTGAAAGTCGCGTCTTTTAAGGGAACCACCGATGGCGATCAGTTCCAGTATAACAATGATAAGTGCGATTATTCTTGCCATATGAACTGATATGTAATGACCTCCTGTCAAGAGAAACTTACAGGGAGTCACCACAAGTTTTATTTAATTGTTCTGAAGGCACCTTGAAAGAGCCTCGGGTTATCAGTTCCCGGCATTGGCCACTCTGATATACGTGGATTGGTTACCGACAGGTCAATGGTCCGCCGTGAGCTCTATTGTCTACCCGCGTGGATCACAGATTGCTCTGTGCCGACATAGTTCATTCATAGATAGCTCGAACCTTGAAATTGGCCGAAGCCCTTTCAAGATGCCTTCAGTTCTTACTTTTTGTTATGGCCAGATGTAAATGGCGTAAGCCATCTTACATCTGCTTGATTGCCTATCATAACAGCGGGATGATGATGTCAAGGCTGCGAAGCACCACCACAGGTGGCTTGGCCTTGATATTAGCAGCACGATGTTATTCCACAATTAGGCTATGTTGTCAGTCATCATGCCCCACATAAAACATGCAAGTTCTCTTGCTATTGCTGTTTTAGCAACATTATGCTGCTTACTTTTTCCGAGAACCATTTTGTAGAATCGTCTCCTTAAGCGTTCATTAGCTTTGTCAGCATATGCTATAACCTTAGGATCATTTCCTGCTTGCTTAGCTTTCAGGGCTTTAGATTTATGCCCAGCCGTCCCCCTACCATAACATTGAGCTGCCTCTGTCAATAGGAGCCGCACATGCCTGTTCCCTGCTTTTGTAATACCAAGTCGATTTCTATCATCACCACTGGTTTTCTCACCTGGCACAAGCCCCAAGTAGGAGGAAAATTTTTCAGCAGAAGCGAATCGTTTAAAATCACCTACCTCAACCAAAATTGATAATGCCGAATGAGTTTGAACGCCAATGAAGCAACAGAGCCTTTTAACTGAGTCTCTGTATTCTTCTTTTGAAGCAAGTTCTTCTATACGTTTATCAAGACGTTCTATCTTATCGATTAAAAAATCATATGTCAGCAGATATTCATCGAGTATTTCTTTATACAAAGCCTCCGTGCCAAGTGCCTTAAGCCATTTTAGATGTGCTACTGTCCAATTAGTTTTTCCTTCATAGTGATATCCATGGCGAAGACAAAATGAGAGGATCTGCTGCTTGATTTTTTTTAGAGCAATTTTATGATCATCTCTCATTCGTAAAAACTCTTTTGTTTGTTCATCCTCCGCGGTAGGTATGTGTACTGGACTATAATTATGCTGAGCAAGACATTTGGCAATTAATTCTGCGTCTCGTTTATCGGTCTTTATTCGTTTACCACTTCTCTGTTCAAGCATAGTAGTAGGTGCAAGGATTACACAGTTAACATTATGATCAGATAATTGATGATATAAAGTATAGCCAAGGCAACCGGCTTCATAACCGCATATAAAGCTAGTATCATTTCCATAGATAGTACGAAGGTATTCCAAAAACTTCATGACTTCCTTGTAATCAGCTGATGTACGGCGAGTATGAGAACTCTTTTCCGTTTCAATTGTGTAATCAGCAAGAGTAAAACTTTCCTTGTGTACATCCATTCCTACGTAAACTGTGGTATTATTCATTTGATGACCTCCTTTTGTATGCGGTAATCCCTGTTACCATTGTCTTAGCAACTTTAGTATACAGGTAAATCCACGTTGCTACAAAATGGAGGTCATTACATATTGTCTACCTCCGTGTGTGCTTGAGAGATATATCAGTAACCCTGATGTGGAGCACCACAACTCCTACGCAACATTTCTGATAGACGGAGAACTGATTGATTGTTATACGGCCTGTATCACAACAAAGAGTTATGCCGAGGCACAATCAGGCTTTATGTCCAACGATGCTACGGCTCTAGTTCCTGTTGACGGAACGGATATTTATTATACCAGCGAACAGGCATCAAACTTTGATGAGGTCTTTGGAACAAATACCGGTTATGTAACTGATCCGGAGGAATGTATGGCGGATAACTTTGCCTATGCGATGCTATACGGTATGAAAGGCAAAGACGGTAAAGGATATCCGAACCCGGAGATCATCCAGGGGATAATTGATTACCTGAAGCAATAATATGGACGAATTCCTAAAAATGAAAAAAACTGACATATGAGATACGATAAAGTAGAATACCATGTTGTTGGCAGAAGAATGCCCTGCGTGATCGCAGTGATACAGAAATGATCACGTGTATCGGAAAATGGTGAGATTATGAACAAGAAATATATACCAAGGAAAATGATCCCTCGAAGTCGTTTCAGAGACCTGTATAAAGAATGGGACGAGGAGGACCGGGCTCTTTTGATAGATAAGATGAATGTCCTTCTCTTCGAGAACTCTCAATATACAGATTCCAAGAACTACGGGTTTTTGTGTAATCTTCTTACATCCCTTGCTATCGTTCAAGTGCTTGAAAGTAAGGGCATGCCGAGAAAAGAGGCTGAACAGTATACAGCCGATGCTATGTATAAGTTCATAGAACCGCAGATCAAGTCTATGAAAAAGCTGGCGAGCAATGGCTGGTTTGTGCGTTTTCTCAAGCTTACTATGCCAATGAAGTTTAGGAATACACTTGGATATGGATGGGATGTTGAGTTCCCGAAGTGCGGTAGGGATGAGTTTTCTATGATAACGCATAAGTGCATTTTCCATCAGATATTCGAAAAATATGGTATGCCTGAGATGACTGCGATATTCTGCAAGGTTGATGATATTTTATACAGTGATCTGCCCCGTGCGGATTTTTTATATTCACAGCAGATAGGGAACGGCGGGACTATGTGCGATTATACGTTCAGAAGAAAATAACTTTCAGTAAAACTCGCTATGGAGGGTGAAGTGTATGGGGAGTATAGAAAAGTATAAGAAATACTTTACAAAGGAATACTTGATGGGGCCGAATTCTTTTAGGCTACTTGATGAATTGATCAGAAGATGCCCTGAAGATGTGAAATTTGATCGCACTTTGGATTTGGGATGCGGATTTGCATTAACATCGCTATTTATTGCCAATGAAACAGATGCTAAGCACGTTTATGCGTTTGATCTTTGGGTTTCTGCAACTGAAAACTATAAAAGAATAACGGCCAATGGGCTGGTGGATAAGATCATACCGATTCATGGTGATGCAATGGATATGCCTTTTGCCGAAGACTATTTTGATAGCATTGTCAGCGTGGACTCTTACCATTATTTTGGATGTAAGGAAGGCGTATTTGCAGAGAAGATCCTGCCATTTGTCAAGGAGAACGGTTATGTGATGATTGCCATCCCTGGATTGAAAGAGAGACCGCAGGGTGAGCTAAAGCAGCTATTTGAAACATGGGCTGAAGGTGACGATTCCGAGCTCTTTAAAACCGCTACATGGTGGGAGAGCCTGTTAATCAAAGAATGCGGTGATCGCTGCAGGATCGATGTCAAAGAAGCAGAGTGTTATGACATAGCATGGCAGGAATGGTTTGAATCGGGGCATGAATACGGTGTAAGAGATAAGGAGTTTTTGGATAGAGGTTTGTACGACATTCTGAATTTTTTGCTTATTTATGTCAGGAAAGGGAAATGATAAATCATGTTTGTCGGGATAATGTGATAGTGAGTTATACCGGAAGATATCAGTGTGACGTTCAGACACTGCTGATATGTGTTAACATTAAGTAAAAGATTTCATTACGAAACTTCTTAAAGGTTGTTCCCGATATATCGGGAAATTAAAAGAGGAGGTCTTTTAGATGAAGAAAAAGGGACGAATAAGAGCAAGGATAGCGCTTTTGACAGTCTTGGCCATATCAATGAGTCTGTTATATGAGACATATGCTTTTGGAGCTACTTTAAATATTGTTATTGATCCGGAGGAATCTGGCAGAGTCACGGTAAACGGTGATGAACCGGTTGGTACATATGACGCCAATCGACAATTGACGATCGCAGCGATCCCGGATGCTGACCACGACTTTGACAGCTGGGAGCTGCCAGATGGTATTGAGTTTACGCAGGGTGAAACAGCGGCAGAGCAAAGATTTACTATGCCTGACAGAGATATTCGGATAACCGCGCGTTTTGCTCCTGCCCAGTCCGTTCCCGACCCGGGACCGAGTCAGCCATCAGTTTTGGACACGCCCCCATCTGAAGATGATTCAAATAGAGATGATGAAGAGCCTGCAAAGGACGAGTATGCAATAATGATGGAGCAGACATCAGATGCTGTCGCCGGCATACAAAGCACAGTAGATCAGATGAACTACGCTACAAACCTTTCAGGATTTGCCGTATCGACTGAACAAGATACTCTTAACTTTAATCTGGGGCTTGCACTTGGCGAGAAGCTTCTGGTCACGCTCTCTAACTTTGATGCTAAAAACTCGCCGGATTGTGCTAGAACCATTGATGATATTTCACGGTTAGAAGGCCTTGAATCCGGTCCTGCGATCAATTTCGAGATCGGAAAGTATGATGTCGATAATGTATACAATGTGATCGATAATCCCAAAGGCTTACTTGAGATAAAGCTTTCTTTGGAAAACTTTCCGGATGCTTTCGGCGTGATCGAGATAACCGAAAACGGAGTGAGGATAATTAAAGATTCGGATGATGATCCGAATACTGTTACAGTAGCAGTTAAAAGTATAAAGAGCACACTGGTTGTCGTTAAGAGTAATCTTACAAACCAGGTTATTGATCTGGAAAAACTTCAGCAAGAGCTGCAAAACAAGCTGGCTGCACTGTCTGTTGAAGAGAATACGCTGAAGCAAAATGAGGCTGATGTGAAGCAACAACAAGAAGTGTCAGGGGAAATACGTAGTTTAGAGGAAAAACTGAATGAGATAAATGAAGAGGCACAGGCAGACAGACAGAAAGCAGAACAAGACAAGGCACAGCTGAATCAAAAAATAGGAGAACTGAGTGCTGTTCAAAAGGAACTGTCGGAAAAACTCACCTCACTGTCTAACGATAATAAGGCGTTAGAACAAAAAAAGGCTGAACTGGAGAATAAAAAGGCACAACTGACTAAACAGCTTGAAGCGACTAATAAGAGCTTATCAGCTGCCGTAAGCGCGCGGGATAAATATCAAGAAAAGTATAAAAATGCGACAGCGGCTCCCAAAAGAAGAGAAACCACTTCCAGAGAACAGGCACTTTCAAGAAACAATGCAGTCGGTGACGGAAACGGTGGCTATATCGCTCAGGGAGGACATGTTCAGATTAATGGTGAAAAGAGCAATGAGACATTTAAACTTGCCGCTCCGTCTTCAGGTGTCTTAAGTTCTGCAAATAAGTATGCAGACAGTGTCGGAGGTACACTTCTTAATTGTGTAACTACAAGCTCTCCCGGTGTTTCATTTAAGACTGCAACGGTAAACTTTACTGTTACTAGTGTATATGCGAATGACACAATTGCCGTATATCAGCTTCAGGGAAAGAACTGGGTTCAGGTAATGGTTACATCTATTACAGACAATCATGTAACAGTAAATCTTACACAGCACGGACCTCTTGCATTTGTAAGAGTAGCAGCGGTTGCTACAGATACACACTGATTGGACTAGATTATGAGATATATAGGGGCGGGGAGTTACATTAGAAGAGATAAAGTAAAGAGATAACGAATTTAGAAATCAATGAGACTGGTAAATTGCCAGTCTCATTTTTTTATATATCATAATCTGTGATAATATAATAGACATATAAGACATGGAACTGTCCGACGGACTAATTCAATCATTTGTTTCAGAAAAGTTACAATTCGTTCAAAAGTTCACCTCAGTTTGTACACAGTTATAGATTATATTAAGATCATACAACGAGTAAACTTTTTCAATTTTTCCTCATAAAAAACTATGACAAAGATATGGGAGCAGCGATGCTCCCGTATTTTTTTGCTCATTATCAAACTTAAGCCCTTTTTTAGATTAAAAATAACCATTGACATCCGAAAATATCTGCTCTATGATGAATATATCGAATACATGTTCGATAAAGGAGGGCTTATGGACAGGGTGATACTGCACAGTGACATGAACTGTTTTTACGCCTCTGTGGAGATGCTTCATCATCCGGAATTCGGTGACCGTCCGCTTGCAGTCGGAGGAGATCCCGAGGCCAGACACGGTATAGTGCTCACGGCAAATTATCCCGCAAAGAGAAGAGGAGTCAAGACGGGAATGGCTCTCTGGCAGGCAAGAAAGGCATGCCCTGAGCTCATATTCGTTCCTCCGAGGATGGATCTGTATCTGAGATTTTCAAAGCTTGCTCATAATATATATGCAGACTATTCGGATATGATCGAGCCTTTCGGAATAGACGAATCCTGGATCGATGTCACATCCAGTGTATCGGCTCTCGGAGACGGACCTCACATTGCCGAACAGATAAGCAAAAGAATAAAGCATGAACTCGGACTTACAGTTTCCATCGGTATCAGCTATAACAAGATATTTGCTAAGTTCGGATCGGATTACAAAAAGCCCGATGCCATAACACATATCACAAGAGAAAACTACAAAAGAATAGTATGGGGCTCGCCTGTTGAGGATCTGCTCTATGTGGGACGTGCTACAGAAAGAAAGCTTAGGTCGGTGGGAATAAGGAGCATAGGAGATCTGGCCACAGCGGATCCTGATTATCTTAAAGGGATGCTGGGAAAGATGGGACTGATACTTTGGATATTTGCAAACGGAGAGGATCAGACTCCGGTTTCAAAGGATAATGATGTCTCCCCGATAAAGAGCATAGGAAACAGTACTACGACTCCCAGAGATCTTGTAAACGATGATGATGTAAGATGTGTTTTGTATCTTTTGTCCGAAAGCGTGGCAAGCAGACTCAGAGACAATCATTTCGTCGGAAGGAATGTAGGCATATCAGTCAGGGATAACGGCCTTTTCTGGTTTACCAGGCAGAAAAAGATCGAAATTCCGACAAACATATCCGAAGAGATATTCAGACAGGCAATGGAATTATTCAAGGCCAGCTATTCATGGCGTCATCCGATAAGAAGCATCGGGGTCAGAGTATCTGATCTTATCCTGGATGAATACTGCTATCAGCTCAGCCTGTTTACGGATCCCTTGATGCGAGAGAAACAGCTCAAGGCTGATATGGCTGTGGATATGTTAAGAAACAGGTTCGGACATGAGTGCATAATGAGAGGACGGATGTACTGTGACAGGGCCCTTTCGGGGCTTGATGCAAAGGCAGAGGATCATATGGTCCATCCGCATTCATACTTTGAAAAGGGAAATCGTGTTGGAAGTGAGGAGATATACGGATAATGGCGATAAGAAGAGGACTTAAGGTATATGTTGACGTGGGAGCGGTATTTTCGGATGAAGGCGAGCTTTTGCCTCAGTATCTTATCTGGGAAGACGGTACACGCTACGACATAGACATGGTAAAGAGCATCGAAAGATGTGCAAGCAGAAGGGCAGGAGGAGCCGGCATACTTTATAACTGCAGGATTAACGGGCAGTATATGAGACTGTTTTTCGAGGAGAACAACAGATGGTTTGTCGAAGCCAAAAGATCTTCTTAAAATGGCAGGCCCACCCTTTCAGGCAAAAAGGGTGGGCAACAAATGGAAAAATATATCTGATCATGCAGAGCATTGCATGAATCATCTTGCTAAATAATGATAACATAAAAAGTGTAACAGATCATAACGGTTTACATAACATACATTCAAAAAAACACAGATTTAAAACAGATAAAACACACTTTTTTCATAAATTACAAGTATAGTATCATTAGAAGATAGATATGAGATAAAACTTTTCCCCTTCCCTAAATTAGATTTATTATGACAAAAGAAAGCCGAGGTGATATTAATTACCTCGGTTTTCTTTGTCTAAGATCCTTTTAAATGAAACAAATTTTTCCTTAATAAATGGCTGGCCCACCCTTTTAGGCTAAAAAAGGGTGGGCACAAATGGAAGATATATAAAAGTCACACCACACCGGCGTGAACTGTTCGGGCTTAAAAACCACTCGTACAGAGTGGTCTTTAAATTTTGGGAGTATAATGAAAAAGAAAAAAATTAACTTATCTTGAAAGTATGGTAACATATTAAGTGTAACAGATCTTTTGGAGGAAGCTATGAATACCTACGAGGAATATCTTAACCACAAGGCTGGCCATGTACTTAAGATTGAAGATGCATTAAGCATCTATACAAGAATGGCTGAATCGATAGCTAAATGCGAGCATGAGGCAAAAAAGGAGCTCTGGGACGACTTTGTACAAAGATGCTTCAAATACACCCTTGTTCGCTGCAAATGGGAGTTTATGGACTACCAGGAAAGGATAGATGCGGATCCGTCAAGAACAAGGATGCATGATACGGTGATCGACTCCATAGAGATACTGGCCCGTCTTGCAAACAAGGAAGGCATGGACATTTCCTGGAGAGAGGATCTGGGAGACGAAAGAAAAAGGATTGGTGATTTTGCCTGCTTTGTGACATATATCACAGGCATATCAAACAGGTAGATAAAAGGGGAGAGTTAAAAATGAATAAAAACATCAAAGAGGGGTTTTTTGATCTTTTGATGGTGCTAATCGCATTTGCCGGACTGGGATTCGAGGCAGTTTTGGCATTTATGATAGAACCATTGCTATACGGATGCGATATGAAATCATGGAGTGTGACTCAAAACGTCATCCACTGGATACTTACCTGCATCGTATGGGGACTTACAGGCTTTTTAGTCATCAGACTTGCTAAGAGATTTGAAGACTTTGACATATTTAAAAAGGGAAAGAAGATGAAAAGATGGCAGTGGCTGCTTGTCATCTTAATAATCATCTTTTCACTCATCATCTCATATATAGACTGGAACGGCAGCAAGGTGTTAAAGGAGTTTAACGCAAACGGTCCCGTAAAGTTTGTATTCCAGTACATATACTACTGTTTTGAGGTAGTGCTCGTTACACTCATTCTGATATTCGGTCAGCTTACCTTTGAGAAATGGTTTAAAAGAAAGAACATCCCCTACGGAGGAATAGTAGTAGCCCTTACCTGGGGCATAGCTCATATCTTTACCAAGAATCTTTATGTCGGTATAATCACTATGATATCGGGACTGGCTTTCGGAAGCGTATATCTTTTAACCAACAGGGATATAAAAATATCATACGTGATCCTGTGGTTTATGTTTGTTTTATAAGATGGAGGATACATGGCAGGAGATAAAAAGGCTCTCCTTGTTATAGACATACAGAATGACTATTTCTGGGAGAAGCGAAAAAAGATATTTACATATGACACAGATAAACTTGTGGGAAATATAAACAGAGCTATCGCTTCGTACAATGAAAAGGGATATGACATCATCTATATAAAGCATATCCTTCCAAGGATCATGTGGGGTGTGGGCTTTTCTATCAAAGGAACAAAAGGCGCAGAGCTTTATAAAGACCTAGACATAGTCAGCGATCTGATCTTTGAAAAGAACCGCTCTGATGCCTATACATCAAAGGCATTCAAAGCATATATGGATGAGAAAGACTATGATGAGATTCATATATGCGGCATAGATGAATGCGGCTGCGTGGGAGCAACGGCAAAAGGAGCTGTAAAGACAGGAGCAAAAGTCTCACTTATAGAAAACTGCATCGGCTGCAGATTTGATAAAAAGAAGCAGGAGAACATGCACAGTTTTCTTACATCCCTGGGAGCAAGATATATAACAGAATAAGGATAGATATGAATATACAGATATTTGGAACAAAGAAATGCAATGATACAAAAAAGGCAGAAAGATACTTTAAGGAAAGAGGTATAAAGTATCAGTTCATCGATATGAAGGAAAAGGGAATGTCAAAGGGTGAATTTACAAGTGTTGCCCAGGCAAACGGCGGGATTGAATCCTTGATCGATGAAAACTCAAAGGATAAGGATACTCTTGCTCTGATAAAGTACATAGCAAAAGAGGACAGACTTGAAAAGATTCTAGAAAATCAGCATATAATCAAAACACCGATTGTAAGGAATTCAAAGCTATCTACTGTAGGATATAAGCCTGAGGTATGGAAGGAATGGACATGAGTGTTATAGACACAATATTAAACAGACACAGCTACAGAGGAAGATATACTGATGAAAAGGTATCAAGACATGATCTGAGAGTGATTATGGAGGCTGGTCTTGCAGCACCTTCCGGATGCAATAAACAGACTACGAGTTTAATCGGTGTCGATGATAAAAAGATCCTTGAAAAGATCATATCAGTCATTGATCCGCCTGTAGCCGAGACAGCACCTGCGATGATATGCGTTCTTACCCAGAGGATAAACGCATACAGGGATAAATGCTTTGCAATACAGGATTATTCCGCAGCAATAGAAAACATGCTGCTTGCGATAGAAGAGCTCGGATACAAAAGCTGCTGGTATGAAGGCCATATCACGGATGATGACAGGATATGCGACAGGATAGCGGATATATTAAATGTCCCCAAGGACTATGAGCTTGTCTGCATCCTTCCTGTAGGAAGAGCCGAGAGTGATATAAATGTACCGATAAAGAAGGAATTTAATGAAAGAGCCTGGTTTAACGGCTTTAACACAAATGAGACCGAATACAGAGTTAACTTTGAAAGCATCGGAGGTTTCGGCTTTACATCAAAAAAGGTCGTTTATGCGGTCGGAGAACATGTGGAAGTGATCTTTAATGCGATCATGACTGATACGAGCTATACCTTTCATGTAAACGTAGATGACTTCAAGGTGACAAATACAGGCAGCACGGTACATATCTCGTTTATAATGCCTGATCATGATGTTGATGTGTCATATACGAGCAAAAATGTGATGATGTATGAACCGAATACCTTCTCAAACAGCATGAATCCTGCACCGATTGATCAAAACGACAAGGATTCGTGGATATGTCCCGCATGTGGTGCAAAGAACACTGCAAAGTTCTGTTTCGAATGCGGAACACCCAGACCAAAGAAAGACGGAGAATGAAGATGGAAAAAAAGGACATAGATGCGATACGTGAAATGTGTGAAGCGGGAATGAGTCTTAACGCGCTTTTCAAGATATTCAAAAACATTGACACAAAAGACATAGAACAAGTCTATAACGAATATATGAGTAAAGACGATGATGACTATGTAAAGGAAGACATATATATCAGCAACAACTGTTCATAATGGTTTACATAACAATAAATGACCAAACTGGTCAAAACACATAAAACAGGCAATTTTTAAAGACAGACATATATAATAACAAAGATACGAACAGGGAAAAACAGCGCAGTTATCAGCATTAGTTTGCTGACACTTGTGTCACGTTTAAAGAGGGAGAAAAAAGTGAGCGCTATAGAGATCTCGGATATCAAAAGACTCAAAAAAGATATAATCGAAAACTCAGCCAGGCTTGCAAACATGTATGAGTGCAAAAGCAGACAGACAGATAAGATACGAAAATTAAGCGTAAACGTTCTGTCTAAGCTAGCTGTCAAGTCGCTCGATTCAGTATCCGTTGAAGAGCTTAAAAAGTCAAAGGCCGGGATAAGAGTATCTGCTCTGATTGAGGCCGGCTACAAGGATCTTTATTCTCTTTCACAAGCAGGCGACTGGGAGATAAGACAGATATCCGGGATAGGAGAAAAGCAGCTTGAGGCCATAAGGGCGATAATCGCGGAATTCATAAATCAGATCATTTCATATACTACTCTTAAGCTAACCCTTGATGACTTTGACAGTAAGGATGAATACAGGGATCTTATCATATGCCTGTATGAATACAGACACTGCGAGGAAATAAGAAAGGACGCAAGCGATGTAAAAGGCTCCTTTTTTGAATACAGCGATATGCTAAGTAACGAAAAGATCATCCTTAATAAAGTCCACTGGGTCTTTTCATCAAAGGCAAATAAGGAGCATACCCTTGATATCTATGATTCAATGGTAGAATTCATCGAAAGCCCCGTGTATATCAGAGCAATAAATTTCATCGACTCATTTGCAGAATGCTTTATCCATGAGAGCGACAAGGTAAGAGAGGATTTTGAATATAACAGCGCGGATTACTATGCGCTCCTTGAAGAGCTCGATATCGGAAAGAGCGATTCTCCTCTGATCTACAGCAGCATCCCCTCCGAGCTTGCAAGCGGAATCGATTCCATAAAACTGAATCTTGATGATTTCAAGGGAAGACTCAGAGCATACCAGTCATTTGGAGCAAAATACATAATAGCACAGAAAAAAGTCCTTCTCGGTGACGAGATGGGACTAGGAAAGACCATTCAGGCGATAGCCGCAATGGTCCACATTAACAGCAATCAAAAGGAGTGCAGATTCCTTATCGTATGTCCCGCGAGTGTTCTCATCAACTGGTGCAGGGAGATAAAGAAATTCTCTGATCTTAGTGTACATCTGATCCACGGAGAGATGATAGATGATTCACTTGCCTCATGGAAGGAAAGAGGAGGAGTGGCAGTTACCAACTATGAGAGCATGGGAAGGATCATCGATGCTATAGATGAGAAGATGAAGCTATCTATGCTTGTCATAGATGAGGCTCATTACATCAAAAACCCTGATGCGATTAGGACTAATCTTATCAGAAGACTTGATAACGAAAGCGAGCGGATACTTCTGATGAGCGGAACTCCTCTTGAAAACCGTGTCGAGGAGATGTGTTCCCTGATCGATTTCATAAGACCCGACATGTCCATTGAGATAAGAAAGCTTGCAAAGATGAGCAGCGTTCCTCAGTTTAAGGAGATGCTAGCACCCCTTTATCTTAGAAGGACAAGGGATCAGGTCCTTGAAGAACTGCCCAAGATACAGGATGAACAGGAATGGTGTGCCATGACTGACACCGATCTTAAGCATTACATAAAGGATGTGGATGAAAGAGATCTTACCGGAATGAGACGAGTCTCATTCAGACAGCCCGATATCAATCTTTCATCAAAGGGAAAGAGACTTATAGAGATCTGTGATCAGGCAAGGGATGAGGGAAGAAAGATACTGATCTATTCATATTTTTTAGATACCATCGATTTTGCCTACAAGGCGCTTCATGACAGATGCGTTGGAGTTATAAGCGGAGAGACACCGATCGCTCAGAGACAGGCTATAGTTGACAGGCTCTCGGAAGCTGAAAGCGGCAGCGTGCTTATAAGCCAGATACAATCCGGAGGCACAGGACTTAACATACAGGCTGCGAGCATTGTCATCTTTTTGGAGCCACAGGTAAAGCCTTCCCTTGAAAAGCAGGCAATATCAAGAGTATACAGGATGGGACAGGTAAGAAACGTTCTTGTATATCACCTTCTTTGCGAGAATACCATTGATGAAGCCTTTGTTGAGAGACTTGCAGCAAAGCAGTTTGAATTCGATACATTCGCAAACGAATCGGCGACGGCAGAAGCCAGCGAGAATCTGATAGACAAGGAATGGATAGCTAAATTCATAGAGAGCGAAAGAAACAAATATCTGCCAATGGTCATAGAGCCTAAGACAGATGATCGATAAGAAATAAGATACGCATGGGGAAATCAGATGGAGTCAGCTGACAGAAAAAGGATGATAAAAAGGATACTGATCATAATTCTTGTACTTATTCTCATAAAAGTTGTGATATTTGTCATACCGCATGAGAGAAGCTTTACATCTGTCTACTATATGCACAACGCATCAAACAACGATATCTATGTTTTAGAAAAGGACTGCTCTAAGTCATATGTGGCACGTACAAATCATCATGCCTGCTATATAGACAGCAATGAAGATATAAAAGAAACAGAATATCCCGATATGATAAAGCTGTATACATATCCTATCGGGATAAGGATCTATTCAACGGATATGATGGGAATATGGGTAAGATATCCCGTCATCGTATATGCATATAAGTTAAAGGATTAATAAGAGGTAGGCCTATGAAAAAGGTTGAATCCACCAACGGAAAAGTTGAATTTCAGTTTGGAGTAGATGTAGAAGAAGGCTACAGCCGCATAGCAAGAGCCGTATATAAGAATGCGCTTAATGAATATTATCTCATTGAGTCTGAAGAATATCATATAGGATCGGCATATGACTATGTGGATAAATATTTTTTGCTCGATGAAAAAGAGACCGAACTTTTCAGAAAGATGTCTATAGACAGCGAAAGAAGAAAAAAAGAAGCGGCGTTAGAAAGAGAGAGAAACGAACTCGAAAACAGAAGACGCCTCTTAACTGCCGGAGAGGATCGTGATTTCTATAAGAAAAAGAAGAGCGATACGATATGGTGGAAGAAGGAAGTTAAAGGCGAGCATAAATTTTCCTTTGACAAGGAAGTTGTATTTGACCTGATGAGCGATTATCCCGATAAGCTGACTGTTGAGCAAAAAGAGATATTTGACAGAGAAAATCCAATCTGGGCAAAGAAACGTGAAGCCTCACACGACTGAAGTCGCGTGCTTCCTATAGGTGTCTGACGACACCTGCTCGCTTTAGACGAGCGGACTACATTTCTACTATACAGCAAAAACTCAGCTGCTTACATCTATCCAGATATAAGTGCCGCATTTATGCTAATTAAAGTAGAGAATGTGCAGGTGCTTCTCTTAGCAACCTGAGGGACTTTTGCCTCAAGTGCCAACCTATCCTTTACAGGTAAGGATTTTAGTATTTCTCTTATAAAATATCTTGCTCCGATATTGTAGGATGCATTAAGGTCACAGTTATAGATCTTGCCGTTTGCAAACCTGCATACGGAATAAGACTCAAGATCTGCTTCCCGGCCTCGTGATACTCTTCCGGAGCCATCATAAGCAAGTCTCGATGTGCCCCACGCATTGATACGGCTTATGCGTATTCCCAGACGATGAGCCTTATCCGATACCATAGACTGGACATAACGAGCTCTCCATAATTGAAGCTTCTGTTTTTTTGAGCCTCGTTTTCTGCCATTAAGATCGAGATGTTCGAATATTATGGCATCGGTATTATATGACACAGCGATATCCATGATAAACCGGGCAGTCTTTACAGCTATGTTATCATTAATGCCTTGGGCCTTAGCCCACAGTTTCGGGGTTTTGCGGCTGCCATGTTGCTGTGCCTTCTTTATGCGGTTTACTGAATGCGTCAGAGAGTCGTATTCTTTGGCTAGTTTATAGAAATGTCTCCCTAAGACCGTGCCATCTGCTTTCATCACACAAACCGCGGCTGACGAATTTACGCCAAGATCTACAGCAACTATGCATTGATCATGGATATTGGTATCATTAAGTTCTATCTCTTCCTCAAAAGGAAATTCTAAGAACCATTCTTTTCCTCTCTTTCTGAGTGTGGGCGATTTCATATCACGACAAGAACAATGGTTTTCTATATAGTCTATATCCGATTTTCTGAGATCTATATATATCCAGTCCCACGTATTGCGTATATATACTTTTATCTTGCCCTTATATGTACCTGTGAGTTGATACATGTTTCCCTTATAAAGAGATGGATATATGAACCCTGCTTTTGGATACGATGGAATCTGCCCTCTTTCTGATGGATCGGCTGCCTCCCAGTTGGAAAGACTGCTCTTATATGACGACACTTTGCCGATAGCTTCAGCCGTCGCAGCCCGCCTTACATAAGATGGCATCTTATAATAATACGTATCGAAATCATACTTTGGTTCGGGGTTATCTTTTGTCTTATGGATCAGTTTTTCGCAGAAGTTGTATTTTTCTTTTGTTCCAAGATCTTTGATGCCGTCCCATTCATCAAGACATACTTTGATTATATAATCGACAGCAGCTCTGTAGATTCGGACTGTATCCTTGAAAATATTGTTGTAATGCTTTATTTTAACCTTATAGCTTGTAGTGATCTTCATAAGAAGATTATATCATGTAGAACGTATGTTTGCAAACATATATTCGATATTTATCATATGGATTTCGATATCTGGGCGGCTAACTCATGACTAAAGTCACGAGAGTGCGCCGCCTAATTATTCAAAAAAAGGATGAACAGATAGATAAAGGTTAAGCGTATGAAGAAGATAAAAGAACTTAAGGGCGCAAACATGGATATAGATCTTGTCAGCCAAAATGTTGACTGGGATCAGAATGCATGCCCCTGGAATGAAGCAGAAAACACAAAAGAACATAGATGTGCAGTTAAAGATACTTCCATATGCAGATATTTTTGCGGGATAAAATATCTTGACAGCGTACTGTGCAGCTATCCAATTGAAAATCTTGAAGCATTAAACGAGAAAACAGATAAGCAGACTAAAGATGGATATAAAACACTACTACATTGAAAAAGGAACAGGACAAAATATCATCCTTCTTCACGGAAACGGAGAAAACAGTGACTACTTTGCAGGACAGATAGATGAGTTTGCAAAACGCTACCATGTATATGCACTCGATACCAGAGGACACGGAAAGACTCCCCGAGGGGATGCTCCCTTTACCATCAGGCAGTTTGCAGATGATCTTAAGGATTTCATGGATGAGCATGAAATAACAAAGGCTCATATCCTAGGTTTTTCAGATGGCGCAAACATAGCCATGATCTTTGCGATGAAATATCCTGAAATGGTAGACAGGCTGATCCTAAACGGAGGAAATTTAGATGCAAAGGGAGTAAAAAGATCGGTCCAGATACCGATCGAGATAGGTTATAAGTTTGCAAGCAAGTTTGCTGATAAGAGCGAGTCGGCAAGAAGGAATGCTCAGATGCTTTCATTGATGGTCAACGATCCCAATATAAAACCTGATGAGTTAAATGCAATAAGAGCAAAGACACTGGTAATTGCGGGAACAAATGACATGATATTAAGAAAAGAAACCTGCAGGATAGCAGAAAATATAAAGGACAGCAAACTGGTTTTTGTTAAGGGAAATCATTTCATAGCAAATAAAAATCCTGAAGAATTTAACTTAGAAGTGATAAATTTCATTGAAAATTGATTCAAAAATAAAAAATTTATTCAGAAAATTTTAAAACTGCCTCACTGACTTAACGTCAACGGGCAGTTTTTTTAATCCTGAAGACAAGATCACAACAAAAAATGTTTTGACTTGACAAATTGAACACTGTTCAATATAATTGACTTGAACAATGTTCAAGGAGAGCAAATATGAAAAAAGATGATATAAAAAACACGATAATTTCGGCAACCATCGGGATAATAGAAGAATCAGACGGTGATATAAAGAACATAACAGCCAGAAAGATCGCCGATAAGAGCGGGGTGGCCCTCGGTCTTATCAACTATCACTTCGGTAGCAAGGAGAATCTTATCAGTGAATGCTGCAAACTGATAATAAGCGAGATGCTTTTGGCCTTCTCACCCGAGCATGTCGATTATATGGCAGACGACGGACTGACCGATCGTGAAAGGCTCATTTCATATGCAAGACAGACATTTGACTACATATATATGAATCCTTCGATAGTAAAGATATCAATAATGTCAGATCTAAATGATTACAATCCTGACGGAAACAGCGCATTTACTCAGAAGGGGTTTATCATGGCTCTAAGGGGAGACATCCCTTTAAGAAAAAAGAAACTCATTGCGTTTTTGCTTGCTTCAACAATGCAGACGGCTTTTCTTGCAGGTGACAGTGCAAAGCTAATAACCGGATACGATCTTAAGAGCAAGAGAGAAAGAGATGCATTCATTGAAGAAACTGTCAATATGCTCATGGCAGATAGCGAAAGGAGCATCAGATGAAGAGGGATAAACTGTCGTATCTTCTTCCGATACGATCTGTAGTATTTTTGATCATATTTTTAGCAGGAAGCAGGATAACTTCAAAACAGCTTAATGATATGAGCAGCTGGTGGACAACTGTCGCTACCATAGTAAATATACTGACTGTCATCATGCTCATATATATATCAAGAAAGAATGATATGACCTATCTTGATCTGATAGGATACAGAAAGGGAGATACATCAATAAAGCAGATAGTCATTATTTCGATCATGATACTTTCTGTCGGAGGAGGAGGAATGTATCTTGCGGGCTTTTTATGCTATGGTATTTTACCTTATTCACCGCCCATGATGATCGCACCTGTACCCAAGGTGCTTGCTTTGATCAATTTCTTTCTTTTGCCTGTCACGACAGCCCTTGCGGAGGACGGACTGTATCTGGGATGCGGTGTGAATGTAATTAAAAACAAAACGTGCGCAATCCTTGTTCCCGCATTTTTCTATACGCTGCAGCACTGCTTCATACCGGTACTCATTGACGCCAGATACATAGCATACAGATTCCTGTCATATCTTCCGTTGATAATCATCTTATGTCTGTATTATCATAAAAAGAGAAATCCCCTGCCGATAATGGTCGGACATGCACTTATAGATCTCATGACGGTCATCTGGGTACTTGCTTCATCATTTATCCCGGGGTTTTACGAGATGCTGTGTTCCATGGCTTCATAGCGTATGTATTGTCTGTGAGTCATAACTGTATTAAAGTTAAAATAATACCAGAGATTATCACGAAAGGGAGAAAGTATGGGATTGTTTGACAGGTTTAAGAAAAAGGAAAAGAAAGAAGATCTTATGCCGTTGTATCTATATGATGAAAAAGATCTCAATGAAGTGGATGAGTATATTTCCAAGGCCTTTGGGAATTTTGAGAATGTCTTTCATGAGATCATTTCACCTGATATCCATCTGGACGTATGCTTCATTCCTCCAACTAATGAAGAACCTTTTTTCAAACTTGTAACGATGGGTGCAGGCGCTTATGAAATGGATATCCCGGATAAGTGGAAGGAATACAGGCTTGAGAGAGCCGAGTATGTCATATATGTCCCCAAGGAGTGGAACCTTAACAGTCCTGAGATCGCTGACTACTGGCCTATCAAGGTTCTTAAAGATGTTGCCAGACTTCCGATACTGTGTGATACATGGCTCTCTTTTGGTCATACAACACAGGATGATGAAGAAGGATCACCTTATGCTCCAAATACAAAGTTCAACAGTGTTGTTCTGGATTTTTGCGAAAATCATCAGGGCGAGGTCAGACTTGAAACATCTTCCGGCAAGACGATCAATTTCTATCAGATCATTCCTCTGTATCCCGAGGAACTGGAATTTAAAATGAATAACGATGCCGAAACTCTCATAGATCTTTTTGATAAGAAAAATATTGAATATAAGATAGTAGATTTAAACAGAAGAAGCGCACTGGATTGAGATCAAATACCTATCGGTAACAGCATTAAATACAAAGGTTGGAGCGATGCGATGAGAACTCTGATATTTTACAAGTCTGAGTATATAGATGAGGCAAAGAGACTAAGAGATAACTATATTGCTCATTTAAACGAGACAGATATCATTTGCGAGAATGAGCAGGATGATATCGAATATGCAAGAAAGAATCACTACGATGAAGCGATATTTATCGAAGATGAAAACACAGTTATAATATCTGAAATAAAATCCGGATTTACAAACAGATGTGATATCTCTGATGTGTATTTTCATTAAAAAGAATATAACAGAATACAGGAATAAAATGCCTGTATCATAACCGTTTCGATTTGACAAACAAAACACGGTAGACTATATTCATTTTATAAGAAGGTTGTGCGGATATTATTCGCGGATGAAAAACGGAGGAATGAATATGGCAGTAAAGAAAGCAGCACCGAAGAAAGTAGCAGAACCCAAGTCAACAATTGTTTATCAGTTCGCTGATAAGGAATATGATCAGGCAAGCCTGACAAAGATCGCCAAGGATGTTTGGAAGTATGATCTTAACGGAAAGGCAGCTGATCTTAAGAAGATACAGCTCTTTGTAAAGCCTGAAGAGGAAAAGGTTTATTATATCTTCAACGAGGATATCACAGGCGAGTTCGGTATCTGATATAACAGTGATGTTTTGAAGGACTTCATACAATGTATGAGGTCCTTTTTTTGTGTGTGACAGTAGTGTGATAATTCATCTGATATGATGAACTTACAAAAAAACAAACAGAAAAAATAACTCACACATGAAAAGAAAAAGAGGAGAAAAATAATGAAAACAAAGATTAAGGAATTTGCAAAAAAGATAGTTAAGGCACTTTCGATCCCGGATATATATGAAACCCAGCCGTTTGGTGAATGCCGTCTTGTATGCCACCCAGCATACTTAAATCTTTCACAACCATACTTCTGGTTTTAACATAGATCTTAACCTCCCTATTAGATGATCATTTTAAGAAATCCGACATGAGTGCTGTTCATATCGGGTTTCTTTAGTTTATAATACCTCAGCGAGAAAACCCCTTCCGACGCATGTCGGCTGCAGGATGAATCGCTTTTTTGTACTTTCCTGATCTGACATATTTTCGTTTGTGTTCGTCGGTACGTTGTCCTTCGATATATGATCTCACGGTATCCATAGAAACAGATCCCGTAGTAGCACAAAAATAACTTGCACTCCAAAAAGAATCCTTCCACAGATATCTTTCAACATGCTCGGTATAGTTGGCTCGCACTTCCTTGGAAAGCTGTGTCTTGACCATGTTGATGAGTCTTACCGGGGCAACATCGGGAGGCATCGATACAAGCAGATGCATATGATCCTCATCTGTCTCGGCAGATATAAGCGTGCAGTTCATTCGGTTACACAGATAATCAGCCATATCCTTCAGGAAATCACCGATCTCATCCGTGATCACTCTCTTCCGGTATTTTGTAACGAATATGATATGATATGTGAGCTTATATACGGAATGGGAACCTTTGTTGTAATCATCCATACAATTTCACCTCGCACGAACATATGTTTGCGTATTAGCTGTCTATGTGCTATAATGAGAGTATAAATCGTGGAGGTACTAAAAACAACCATGTATCGCACAAGACAGTATCATATAAAAAAGAACAGCCGCCTGCATCCGTATTGTACAGCCCTTTGTCAAAAGTCAGCTGCTCTGTATAACCGCGCAAATTTCCTGATCCGGCAGTACGCGACAGCTGTTGAATCTTTTAATGCTGTGAAACCACTGTATGAGAATCAGATGAAGGTCTACAGGCAGGTTCATGAGATCCTTGCCTCAGCCAAGTATCATAGCGACAGCAGGTGGCTTAACTATAATGCCATAGACCGTGTCCTTAAAGTATCAAAGGACAGCGCATACTATGCGCTCCCTGCCCAGGCCAACCAGCAGGTACTGAAGCTGTTGATGAGGGACTATAGGTCTTTCTTTGAAGCGATCAAGTCATATAAGAAGAACCCGTCTGCTTTTACCGGAAGGCCGAGACTGCCTGGATACTGTAAGGAAAAAGGGCTTAAGACTGCGATCCTGACAAATCAGATATGTACTGTTAAAGATGGCAGATACATTAAGTTCCCTGGGACAAAGACCAGACTGGATCTCGGTCCTTGTGAAGGAGACATTAAACTTAAGGAAGTAAGGATCAGACCGGATGCAGACAGATTTGTGATAGACGTCGTGCTGGAAGTTAAAGATCGTGGTATCTCACCTGAAGACCATGGCGTCATCCTTAAGCAGCTTAAGGAGATGGAGACGGTAGATAACCTGCGTGTAATGGCGATAGATCCCGGTACTGATAACATAGCTGCCGTAGTAAATAATTTCGCAGAGAGACCGTTCATCATAAAGGGTGGGATCATAAAGTCTGTAAACCAGTTGTATAACAAGGAACTGGCACACCTTTCAAGTGCTGCGATGAGATGTAACGGCAGAAACAGGACAAAACGGATAAATGCACTTACAGGCAGACGGAACCGCCGCATCAAGGATCAGTTTCACAAGATAAGCCGTCAGATAGCAGAGTATGCAAAAGACCATCATGTGGATGTAGTGATAATGGGACATAGTGTATTCCAAAAGCAGGAGATAGATATCGGACATGTCAATAACCAGAACTTCGTGCAGATACCGATGACGATATTTGCAGGCATGTTGGAATATAAACTGGCTGCTTACGGGATCAGATTTGTGACAACAGAAGAAAGCTATACGTCCAAGGCAGATTTTTTAGCACTCGATCCCATACCGGAATATAAAAAAGATGATGAGACAGTACACGGATTTTCAGGGAAACGGATCAAGAGGGGTCTGTACAGACACTATGATGGAACAGTCACGAACGCAGATATCAATGGTGCAGCAAATATCTTAAGAAAAGTATTCCCAAAGGTAACCCGATGGGATAGGGGCATAGTGGACATGCCCTGTTCTGCAGGATGTAAAGATCCTGCAGGTTCATACCGCAAAGCGGTATAACAGAAACCCCATCCGACATAGTCGGTTGTGGGTAGTTCATGTTAAAATATGAATATCCGTTACGTATTTCAAACGGACCAAAATAATGAAATGATCAGGAAATGCCATGATATTTGAAATTGATTGCGATTAACGTAAAGCCAAATAGGATTTAAAGAAATATGATTATTCAAGACATAGATAAGGGCAAGCCGTTTGACTGGGGAAAGACTTCAGATGACTATGCGAAATACAGAGACATATATCCGCAGGAGTTTTACGACTACATCCTGAAACTCGGACTTTGCAGGGACGGACAGAACGTTCTCGATATAGGTACCGGAACCGGTGTGCTCCCGAGAAACATGTATAAATACGGAGCCAAATGGAGCGCGAGCGATATCGCACAAAACCAGATCAGACAGGCAAAGGAACTGGCTGAAAGATCATCAATGAAGATCGATTTTTTTGTATCAGGGGCTGAAGATGTATCTTTTCCTGATAACACATTTGATGTGATTACAGCCTGCCAGTGTATCTGGTATTTTGATCATGATAAGACGTCACTAAACTTTGCGAGAATGCTAAAGCCGGGAGGCAGATTTCTTATCCTCTACATGGGATGGCTTCCCTATGAAGATAAGATAGCCGCAAAGAGCGAAGAGATCATTTTAAAGTACAATCCGGACTGGTCTGCACATGGTGATACGGTTCATCCTGTATGGGTACCCGACCAGTATCTGAACACCTTTGAACTTTTGAGCCGGGAACAGTTCAGAGTCGATGTCCCTTTCACCATTGAAGGATGGCACGGAAGAATGCGTGCCTGCAGAGGAGTAGGAGCTTCCATGACTCCAAAACAGCTTTCCCTATGGGATAAGGAGCATATTCAGATGCTGAAAGATGAGGCATCTGAGAATTTCATTGTAAAACACTATATTTCGATCGCTCAGTTACAGGTAAAAAAATGATCAGAACAGGGAGGATGTTTGAATGAAAAATCTTACCGGAGCAGAAATACTTGCGGGTATTATAGAACTGCAGAAAAATGCTGATGAAGCACCATGGGATTTGAAGAAACATGATCTTCCCAAGGGCAAATGGAGGAGAGTGATAGATCCGGATGAAGAAGCGGAAGCTTTCTTTGTGATCGTCACTGACCACTATGTTATTGGAATAAAGACGGGACGTGTTATCTTTCTGGATAAGTCAACAGGTAAAAAGCTTGACCCGATAAAAGGTTTTCACAACCTTGTATCCGCAGATGTGAAGGCGGATGAATCCGAGATGGTTGTTTTAGAGCACGGAACTCATTTTAGTGTCATATCCCTGACTGATTTTACTGTCAGAATGAGAGTCACTCTGCCGCGTACATTCATGGCAACGGATGTATACTGCACTTATTCTGATGACGATACGAAACTCACAGTACCGGTCTCTAAATATGATTCTGACAGGGGAAGGTATGTCTACTACAGATGCGAGTATGAAACAAAAGAATATACTCTCATAAACAGGACTGAAATAGAAATGGAAGATGTAGACTGGTGGACTGACAGCAAGTGATATTAGACCTGTAATCTATATCCAGCCGAAATATTCCCCTATCATGGTGAACAGTCGCGGCAGAGACATGATACCGCTAATGGTAACGATAATGGATATGATACCCAAAGGACCGAATTTCTTGCTCTTTCCGCTCTTTACTCTTTTGATCCATATGGTGTCGAGGATGATCGGAAGACCTATGGCATAGAATGCAGTAGCGGCCAGTATAAAGATAACTATTCCTTCCAAAATAATCATTACTCATAACTCCTTTCAAGTCTTATCATGCAAAAATGACATGTTTTCCATATCCGGGGCATTCTGTGAAGCGTAAATAATCACTGTAAAAAGCAGCATATATACTGACAGGAAGCTTTGCATATTCATTTGCTGCAGGTTACATTTTCCGCTTCGTACATTAAAAAACCCTGTCTGTCATTCCTAAAAAACACAGCGAACCAATTATATCACGATTCCTATTTAAATCAATCTAAACAGGTATAAAAAGCATAAATACCATAAACTGACCTGCAGGTAACCCGGTGATCCATACAGAGATCTCAGACATTCTCGACTGCAAGATCTTTAATTTTCTTTCTGCTGTTTTTGCTCACATCCTTTGTATCACCTGTCAGTCGCTCTAAACTCTTTGAGATCACATCGAGTTTTTTAAGATCAGAAAGATCATTCTTATATGAATCATAGAGAGCCTCCTTTTTAACTGCCAGTTCGTTTATCTTTTTAACAGTGTCTGCGTAGCGCATGGAAGGATCCACCTTCATCTGTGCAAGCTTTCTGCAGCTGGATTCAAAAATCGTTATCTGGATGATGTGGGCTTCCTTAAATGAAGCACTCTTTTTCTGCTTTAAATATGCGGCATATATATCATTGTACATATCTCTTTTTTTGAGATTCTCGCCTATCGTTTCAAGTTTATCCATCTCATCTTCCAAAAGACGAAGACTGCTGTGCTTATCCTTTACAGATAATGCAAGATCGCTCTGAACCCTGTTTAACATGGATACGGATGATATTGATCTGGACTTAAGGAAATCATATGTATCCAGTATCTGCTTACGTTCAATCGCATTTGCCGAGTCATTTTTAAGCATATCCCCAAGACAGATCAGAAGATCCTTTTTATCGCCTTTAACTGAGAGCGTCTCCCCGGTGTGAGCGCTGCTTATCCTTTTTTGAAGCTGATCGTATGAGTAGTTCTGACCCAGACTTTTTATATTGATGCCCGTTTTTGCATCATCCTTTTTAAAAATGTAATATCGCCCCTTGGTTTTTACCGTATATCCTTCATCCTTAAGCCTGCTCATAAGTTCATCGAAAGATGAGCTTAGAGGGATCAGGGAATCGATCGTATCCTTTAATTGCTGTCTTTTAGAATGATATGGAGCAAGCCCCATATATATAAAGTAGGGTTTGGCTCTTTTGCGTGGATTCTCAATGACTGACAGACCATAGCTTGCACAGATCTCATCGCTTATGCGGCACATCTTCCGGATCAGAGAATTAGGCCGCTCAAACTTTCTGTGGTCCGTAAATGATATGGCGTTGAACACTATATGATTATGTATATGCTCCTTGTCTACATGCGTGGCTATAACAAATTCATGAGAGGAGTCTGTAAGCTCAAGCGCAAACTCCCTTCCTATCTTATGGGCCGTTGCCGCATCAACGTCATTCTTAACAAATGACTGCATAAGATGTTCAGCTTTTACGGTACCGTTTCTGGTTCCGAGCATAGCTGTATGCGCAAACTCAAGATCTGCTGTATATATACCGCAGGCATATGATGATACATAGAATCCACCATCTGTCTTTTCGGGATTTATTATGTAGTTTATCGAGTTCTGTACAGAGTTTCTGATATTAGTGATCTTTGTGACTGCCATATATTATTCATTAACTCCCTAATCTTATCAAATTCTTCTTTAGATAACGTTTCCTGCGTCTGATCTTTGTGAGACAGAGCAGTTATCTTTTCTGACAGCTCATTTATCTTAAGTGTCAATTCTTTAAGCTGTTTTGAATCATCCGTAACTATGATATAGCCGTTTAGCATCATATTCCTGCTGTAGAGGGAAAAGTTGTTCATCTTTGAAGTCTTGATGCGCATCTTGATCCTTTCCAGGTCGCTTTCGGACAGGCAGATATGTTTAATAATTTCTTTTTTCTCATATACGGTTTTGCTCTTCATTTGATAACTCCTTAAAAAAATTTTTTCGAACAAGACATCGTTGCTTATCAGTACTATAGCAGAGAAATATATCGATAAAAATGTATTTAAAATGCGATTTTTGTATGTTTTTCATACATTTTTCATACATGAAAACAATTCTTTGATTTGTTAAAAATTCCTATTTACAATCGAACATGCATTCGATATAATATCACTAAGCTAAACAGACATATGTATAAAAACGGTTTTGGAAAGGAGGTGACATGAAACTGGCAAAGGCAGGTACAAATGAGATCGAGATTCGAACACCGCACAAAAACCTTTTGGTCTGCACGATAGCTTCCTGTGACGACGGTTCAATAGAGATCGTATCAAGACACGGAAAGCAGGAGGACCGAATGAGAATGGAAGCCTTTCTGGAAAGCATCTTTCGAAGATAGGCTATGGTGATTTGAATGAGAGCGAGGTGGCAAAAGCCATCCGTATAAGAAGGAGAATTAAATTGAATAAGATCTTGGACGAGCTGGTCCTGAAAGTGAGACAAAGCCGGAGATAGAATATGTAGGGATATTCTGTTTCCGGCCTTTTTAGTTTTAATTGCAAGAGGTAACAAAAATGAGAAGAAGTGTTAGAAATTTCAGATTGAATGTCGACAGACTCATCGAGATGAACGATGAAGAACTGCTGATGGAATTTATAAATCATCCTCGTGAATATCTAATGGAATATTATAAGAGGATAAATACATTAAACGAAGTCATCATATTTAATAAAGCAGGTCTTGTGACCAGTCATACCGATAATGAGAGAGTACAAAACAGTGGAAATCACTCAGACATTACGGCAAATATGGCGATCAGACAGATGGAATGCAACAGGATAATAAACGATGATACCGGATATGAGGATATAAAGAAGATAAGCAAAGACAATCCCAAGGAGATCAGGCTGTTGATCGCTCTAAAGACAGCCGTATGCCTTTATAACAAGGTCCTTATCCTCTTTCCTGATGATGTAAGACAGATCATCAATTTAAGAAACAGCGGACTGACTATAGAACAGATAGCTGAGGAAATAGACAAGAGCGTCTCATATGTTAATGAAAGGATCAAGGTAAGCAGAGCAGAAATGAATGATAAAGCGGGAGAGGTGATAGCATATCTTAACTATGTGGCATGCTAAAGGACACTTTCAGCGATTTGACTTATACAGTCAAAACTGCTTATAAAGGTGGTTTCTTTGATAAAACATTTCATTATTACATCAGATTCACACTGAAGCAGAGCATGTAAACACGCATATTTACAGCAAATATTAACATGACACATATGTCACAGACATGAGATGCTTTATGGCGATAAGCAAATGGAAAGTGAAAAGTACTCCTCCCTTAAAAAGATCTGCGATACCTATATCGGTATCACAAAAATATTCATGGATACCAACATCGATGATGTGATCGAAAGCTATGTAAAAGTACACAGTTTCGATCCGTTTGCTGATTTTGTTAATGAGTTTAACTCTGCAGCATTAATTGATGAAAGATTTGAAAAAGAGCACGTTTATATCACGTTGTCTCATTATACGGATCTGTCTCTTAAGACTGTCAGTACTAAAAGAGTTCGTTCGATAACCATGCATAGGGATCATTTTAAGATAAGATGCGATGATGATTCTGTTTGCAGGATCGATAATGATGAGCGCTTTATGATCAATCATACGGGAACACTCAGGTCTGATGTTTTCCGTTTCCTTATACGCATAGATAGTGACTATTATGCTCTTTCATTAGAGCTTGGTTGATCACAAAAAAAATAAGAGGGCACGTTTTGTGTCCTCTTATATACTTGATGTTTTATGAAAAAGAGTTTTCATAAGTATAAGGTTAGTTTACCGGTCTAAATCTGACTACGATCAGAATGTTCATGAATTGCATTCAGTGCCGCAAAGGTTACTGATGCCCCGACCGATTACTTCTTTGGTTCATAATATGATCAAAAAGCTTCCCTTTACGATTGTACTACAATTCTTGAGTCGAATTCATCACGCAGCGTTGCAAAATCAATCCCGCCGTTTTCATTACTCAATGTCATAAGGTTGAACCCTGCAGGGATCTCCATCTGATATTTTATTCCGCCTGTAGTATATATAAGCATGATCGGTGCATTCTTTTCAATGATTGCATCCACAACGTTTTTAGAAAGTCCTGTCTGTGCAAGGTCTGGCACGCTCACTTCCCCACCGGTTGCAGGTAAACTAGATATTTCAATCCTTATCTCTAATTCATTAGCAGCGGTCGCCTGTGTTACAATCTGATCCATTGTATTTGCGCCAAATGGATTTACAGCTGATCGATTATCTGTAGAAGCTATCCTCGTCTCTTTAGCTTCAGGCTGATTAGCAGTCAGATCAATACAGGTAACACCCAGACTATTAAATATTTCAGCGATCTTTGCAGGACCTTCTAAGCCATTCGGCCTTTTCTTTAACTCATCAAGACAGGACTTATACGTTTCCGATCCAGTATCTATCGCAGGTATATGAAGGACATATAATCTGCCGCCAATGGTAAAGTAGCAGTTCTTTGGAATATTACTGTCTGTGGAGCAGAGCAGATCAAATTCCTTCCATGTCAGATTAGACTGACTCCTGTAATACATCTCATACACACCATTATGAAGATAAGTATTCTTTCCTGCGAACATCCTTTCAGTGGTGTTCATAATAACAGGTGTTACATTACCTGATGGCTCTGACTGATCGCCATCGTTTGTTGAGTCATATGTATAAACAAGATCTTCAAATATTACGTTAGCTATGCTTACATTTTCTTTATTCTGAATTCTGCTGATCACCAGACCGAGAGTTGTCGGATCTATGGTCAGAGCCTTTGTCGGATTGATTATGGTCAGATAATATTTTCCACCATCTTCTCTCAACTCATAATAGAATGTACTATCTGAGCTCTGAGTTACTTCTTCTGTATCATGTCCCGTGATCTTATAATTTTCTTTAGGTGATATGGTTATCAGTCCAGATGCGTCATCACCGCGCTCTTGTCCATCTTCTTTAACCTGAATGAACTGTTTTTTATTACCCGCTTTATCAACTGTCTGTTCTGTGAAGCCGGTTCCATATTCTGCGGTCATATTGCTTGTATTAGATAACGTGACTGAATAATACTGATTAAGTATATGTCCTTCTCCTTCATTTGTAACTGTACCGTCAAAGTTACTACCTATTTCTCCCTGATTATGACTTACTGTTCCATAATTAATACCCACGTTTGCCTCGGAATCATTAACACCAATTGTTCCATAGTTCGTTCCTAAAATAGCACCATTATTGTCAACTGATCCCTCGTTTGTTTTTAATCTAAACCAATTCTCCCCAACTCTTCCCTCGTTTACATCTATTGTTGAGCGATTCAACGTCACTATACCAATATTATTATCTATGGTACCGTTGTTCTCATTTACTGTTCCATAGTTATATTCCATTGTATCGCCTATATTTATCTTATCTTTGGTTGTTCCTAAAGGGTTATCCGGTAATTCCTCGGCATACACCCCAACTGGGAATGCCATTGATACAGTTACAGATGACATGATAAACGCAGCACTCATGATGGCTACCATACATCTTTTTGATATGTTCATTAATCTCTTTCTCATTTTCCCTTTGCCTCCAATATATGATCTATATATGTTTGAGTATATTATTACTGGTCGTATCCGAGTGTGGATCCTAATCTGCAAAGCCCCAGCCATCCGTTTTCATCCCAGAACTTGCTTCTGTCTATTCCTGTAGGTATCGTCACCTTGAGTTGCTGTCCTTTATAGCCTTCAGATCTGAAAGATAATTTCAATGTGACATCCGGTCTTGCTACAAGTGCATCTCTGACAGCTTTTCCTAAAGAGTTCCATGTTTTCATATCTATCGTTACTACACCGTTCGCCGGAGCATTCTTTATCTGCTCAATGATCTCATCTTCAAATGCCGAGAAAGATGATAACGTTCTTGTCTGAGCAACATCACCGCATGAGCATTTGTATTGTTCTTCACCATCTTCTGTTGCTGTGGGCGATTTAGTCACTACCCACGAATATGAATGTGTATGTGTATCATTTGTCACTGTTATTGAATGCTGAGCTGCTGATACTATGATACGAGGCATTCTGGTTTGTAATATAATATTTGGATCAGCTAAATATGCCTTAATACATACTATATATTCGCCAGGTTCAGATATCGTGACGGATACAGTACGTTTACATGTGTTGTCAGGCTGTATCTGACCCTCTGACACAGAAAAAACCACTCCTTGCGGATTTACTTCATTCCCTTTCTCAACTTCGACTATCACTTTGTACGTATTACGATCAATAGTGAAAACATCCATGTTGACAGTTTCTCCGGCTGTTATCCTGTAAAAGTTTCCATCCGAAGGCGTGGAATCCGCAAACGGAGCTGCCCATGCCGGTATCATTGGTATGACTGATAAGCAGACGATTGCAATCATCGCATAAAATAACATCAATATGCTCCGTCTATTATTTGTTTTCCGCCCTCCATTGTTATATGTGCTCATAAAACATCCTCCCTCCTCAGACTTTCTTTCCCCTCATCATTTCTATGATAGATCGTATGATCCGTTTTCTACAATATCTTATCATACAAAACCTCAAAACATGAGATTATTGCACGAAATGCAGAAAATCGAGCACGAAATGCAGACCATGTAAAAATTCAAAGGAAATTTTTGTGCATTATCAACAATCAAGGGCCGCTACCCATCCATTCTCCCATTCTTTGACCTGCAGACCTTCCATCCTTACAATAAAAATGCATGTAAAAAATATGAAAATAGGATATTAAAAATATTTTTTGAACCGAATTTTGATGGTAATGTTGTAGCATGAGAAGAAAGAGACCATAACGGCTAAGTGCCTGCGAGGTCTCTTTTATAATTTGATCAAAAAGGAGGTTGGGATGTGGATGAACAGATAATGAGATTCAGAAAAGAGCATGACTGCAGATACTGTCTTTATTATATGAAGATTTGCAAAGCGGTAATGTATTGTGTATTTGATTATCTTCCGCTCGATTCACTGGAGGAAGATGTTGTTTTGTTTATATTAAGATAGGAGAGAACTATGGAACAGGAAGTAAACATTAAGACTGTATGTATCGCGACAAGGTCAGCCGAAAAGGCCGCAAGTGTATTTAAAAGTGCACTCAGGGACTATATAGGGATACAGAAAAGACTTATCGGCAAAAATCATACAGATGATAAAAAGACGCATACATCAAGGATAGTCAAGGTAAAGGATCTGAGAAAAGACGGATCCATGATAGAGCTTGTCGATATGTCTGATGAGGAGTTAAAGAATTTCAGAAGATTTGCCAGAAGATACGGAGTATCGTATGCAATGGAAAAGAACAAGGATACCGATCCGCCTACATATCTCATATTTTTAAAGGCAAATGACAGAAAACTGATAAACAGGGCGGTAGATGAATATGTATCAGACAATGAATCAAAGACAAGATCATACGGAGGTCTTAAGCAGAAGCTTCTTACTGCAAAGGATATGATGAACAGTCAACCTAAAAAGGTAAGAAAGAAGGAACATATCAGATAACGGACAAGGAATGAAAAATGTATGAAAAAAACATTTAAAAAGAATGGAATGATAAAAAAACACATGCTAAGATCGTATCATCAAAACAGTATGCAGTGATAACAGCCGGCACAAACCGGCTGTTTTTATTTTGAAAGGAGGGAGAATGGCAAATAAAAACAGGGACGGGCCTGCAAAGACGAAAACGGATAGCATTGTATTTATTAAAGAGAGCATAAAAAAGGCTGTGGGATATATCCTAAAGGATAAGAAACAGCTAATGATCTATCTCATGTCTGCATGTATCGGAAACAAGCTTTCCTATATATATGAAAACAGTCAGGCTGACAATGCTATAAAAAAGATCATGGAAACATGCAATTCACTAAATGAGATATTTGCATATCCTTTTATAAGCCTAAAAGCAGGAAACATCATCTTTGGCATTATGACAGCACTTAGCCTAAGACTTTTGCTGTATATAAAAATGCAGGATAAAAAGAATTTCAGAAAGGGAGAGGAATACGGATCGGCAAGCTTTGGAACTCATAAGGATATAGAGCCTTTCATAGACAGCGATCCGTACAATAACATAATCCTTTCTCAAACCGAGAGTCTTTCGATGAATACGAGGATGAAGGATCCAAGCGCCAACAGAAACAAAAACGTTCTCATTGTCGGCGGAAGCGGATCTGGAAAGACAAGAGGGCATGTAAAGCCCAATCTTATGCAGACTTTCGGTTCATATATAGTGACTGATCCTAAGGGAAGCGTAATTACAGAAACCGGAACACTCCTAAAAAAAGCAGGATATAAGATAGCGGTGTTAAATACGATAAACTTCAAGCGATCGATGCACTATAATCCTTTTGCATATATTAAGACAGAGACGGATATCATGAAGGTAGTCGATGCGTTTGTTGCAGGAACGACTACAGGCAAACAGCAGGGAGAGCAGTTCTGGGTGGATGCCGAGAAGCTTTTATACAATGCTCTGATCGGATATATCATGAAGGTTGGTCTTAAGGAGGAGAAGAACTTTGCTTCTCTGCTAGATATGATCAATGCCATGGAGATAAGAGAAGAGGATGATTCGTTTAAAAATGCTGTAGATTTTATGTTTGAGGAACTTGAAGAGGAAGATCCGGATTGCTATGCGCTGCTTCAGTACAAGAAGTTCAAACAAGCAGCGGGGAAGACAGCAAAGTCAATTATGATATCTGTCGGAGCACGTCTTGCCAGGTTTGATATACCCGAGGTAAGAGAGATCATGAGCTATGATGAACTCGAGCTTGATAAGCTGGGTGATGAAAAAAGAGCGCTTTTTATCATTATCTCAGATACGAACAAGACCATGAACTTCATGGCTACAATAATGTATACCCAGATATTCAATCTCTTATGTGAAAAGGCAGACAATGAATACAACGGATCTTTGCCTGTCCCTGTTCACTGCATACTTGATGAGTTTGCAAATATCGGACGCATACCTGATTTTGAGATTTTGATATCGACTATAAGGAGCAGAAAGATATCTGCATCGATAATACTTCAGTCTCTTGCACAGCTTAACAGCATATATGACAAGGCTGCAGACATAATATCAGATAACTGCGATACGTTTTCATTTCTGGGAGGAAAAGGCAAGACACTAAAAGAGATATCGGAGCTATTGGGAAAGGAGACCATCGATCTTTACAACACTTCTGATACACGCGGCAGCAACCGTTCTTTCGGACTAAACTACAGCAAGGCTGCAAGAGAGCTGCTCACTCAGGATGAGATCGCAAGGATGCCCGGAGGAAAATGCATCGTGCAGATAAGAGGAGTAAAGCCTTTTTACTCAGATAAGTACGATATCACAAAGCATAAAAGATATAAGTATTTATCAGACTATGATGAAAAGAATGTCTTTGACCTTGAAGGATATATGACCGGAAAGGCAAAGGTAAGGGATGAGGATACATGCGAAATGTACCTTGTAACATGAATAGGACTTTAAAGAAAAATTATTTAAGACAGGAGGAAAAAATAAATGGCATTTTTTATAAGCGCTGTAGGCACATTGTCTACACTGGTAATAGCAATAGGCTCGGGTCTTGGCATCTGGGGAGTCATAAATCTTTTGGAAGGATACGGAAATGACAACCCGGGCAGCAAGAGTCAGGGCATTAAGCAATTTGTCGCAGGCGGTGGTATCATCCTCATCGGAACACAGGTTGTTCCGCTACTGGCGGATCTGTTTGGCTGATGGAAAAACTGCTTGAAACGATCATTGAATACATCAGGGAATTCTTGATGGGCGTCTGTATTGATAATCTTAATTCGATGTTTGAATACGTAAACGAAAGGGCAGGACAGATCGCGATAAGCGCAGGTCAGACTCCGGGAAGTTTCAATTCAGACATCCTTGATCTTATAAGGAACTTATCAGAAAACGTCATGGTACCGATAGCGGGTCTGATACTCACATATGTGCTGGTGTATGAACTCATAAACATGGTGGTTGAAAGAAACCACGGAAACGAGTTTTCAACAGCTGACTTTTTTAAATACTTCTTTAAGATGGTCATCGCGGTTGAACTTGTTTCTCATACACTCGATATAACACTGGCATTCTTTGACGTTGGCCAGTACATAGTAAACGAGGCATCTAAAGTCATATCAAGTGATACGGCAATAGATGCCTCTAATACTATGAACATGCTTGTTGGCGGGATGCAGGACATGGAATTGTCGGAGTTATTCCTGCTTACACTTGAAACGCTGATCATAAGCTTCTTTACAAAGATCTTATCAGTCATAATAACCACCATTATGTTTGGACGTATGATCGAGATATATCTGTATGTATCGGTAAGCCCCGTACCTTTTGCGACACTGACAAACAGGGAATGGGGGACTATAGGAACAAATTATATAAGAGGGGTTCTTGCTCTGGCTTTCCAGGGATTCTTTATGACACTGTGCGTAGGAATATATGCGGTCCTTATCAGAAACATGACCATATCAAGTGATATGCATATGTCACTGTTTTCTATCCTTGCATATACTCTGGTACTTGCCGTATCCCTGTATCACACCGGAAGCCTTTCAAAGAGCCTCTTTAATGCACACTGACATTATAAAGGAGGTAAGGATGTTTTATTCTTCGATAAATACGGATTTTGCCGCCTATGAGACAAAGGTCGCATTCGGTCTTACGAAACGTCAGATCATATGCTTTGTCCTGGCGGCGATATGCGCGTTCCCCGTCTATTTCTTTACGAAGGATTTCATAGGTACTGATATAGCAGGGATACTCATGGTCATTATCATGGTGCCGTTCTTTTTGCTTGCTATGTATAAGAAGAACGGTCAGAGTCTTGAAACCGTTATAAAAAACTATGTAAAGGAGCAGTATCTTAAGGATAAGATACGACCGGTGACAAAGACTACGAAAATAACGGGAAATGAAAACAGAGATAATACTAAAGACAGGAAAAGACTGAGCGCTGCAGAGAGCGTTCCCTTTAAGAGACTGTATGAAAACGGCATATGCTATCTGGGTAATTCAAAGTATTCGATAATGTTAGAACTTACGGATATAAACTATCACCAGCTCGATGACAGTGACCAGAAGGACTTCTGGAGCATGTGGTGCATGTTTCTAAACACGTTTGACAGTAAATGCAGCTATCAGTTTGGCTTTTATAACCGCAGATCCGATACGGGAGCGATGTATGAAAGACTTATGATAAAGCCAAAAAGAAAAACAGACAGATCTCATAAAAAGGTGATAGATGAGATGAATGAAGATATTAAAAAGCACCTTAAGAGCGGAAACAAGGGCCTTGAAAAGAAGATGTTTCTGATCATCACATACAGCGCCGATCAAAGGAACGCATTTTCAAAGGCTCTTGAATACTGTGAAAGAGTAAGAAACGATCTTAACGACAAGCTGGGAATAGATTCGAGAATGCTTGCCGGATATGAAAGAGCGCATTATCTGTTCTACATGCTAAATCCGTCAGACGAAAAGATGAGTTTAAATTTTAACAGCATGCAAAACGGAAACTTAAATGAAAAGCAGCAGATAATAAATCATTCATTCGCATTCGGAAAAAGGCCCGACAGATTCATGATAGGAAACAGACACTACTTATCTGCCGGGCTTTATATATGCGCATCACAGCTATCTGACAGGTTTTTGACAAAGCTGCTAGACGGACCAAACGAGATGATAGCCTCTATACATATAGAACCTGTCAACAGACAGATCGCCTTAAGATCTGTTAAGAGACTTGTATCGGATCTGCAAAAGCAGGTTATAGACGAACAGAGAGATGCATCAAACAGAGGCTATTCGATGGCAAATGTCTCTGCTCCTTTAAGAGCCGATCTTGAGGCTGCGGAAAAGACTTTAAGCGGACTGACGCAGAATGATGAAAAGATGTTCATGGTCTGCATCACTTTTGTATTCATGGCTGATAGCGTACTTAAGCTTGAAAAGTATTATTCGGATATAAGAGCCATGGCAAGCGAGGAAAACTGCGAACTTGTAAAGTTGGAGCATCAGCAGGAGGACGGATTCTTCTCCACTCTGCCTATCGGTGTAAACAGCCTGAATATCAGGAGACAGCTTACTACCACGAGCCTTGGGATGTTTCTTCCCTTCAAGATAAAGGAACTTGTCCAGTACGGGGACAGTCTGTGCTTTGGAACAAACAGGATAACGGGAAATATCATAGCGGCTGATGTAAAGACCCTGGCCAATCCCAATACGCTCATCTTAGGTACACCCGGAAGAGGCAAGTCGAGTGAGGTAAAGCTATTGATACTTCAGACGTATTTTAAGCTTGAGGATGACATCCTCATCCAGGATCCCGAAGGAGAATACGGACCTGTGGTAAAGATATTAAACGGTGTCGAGATTGTCTTAAGCCAGGCAGGAAAGGTTTACATAAATCTATTCGATATAGATCCCGACTGTGACTGGGATGCAGATCCCATTTCAGACAAGAGCCAGCTTTTGATGGCTGTTTATGAACTGATACTTGGAGAAGGAAAAGGAGAAGCAAACGACAAATCTATAATAGACAGATGCATAAGAAGGATATATGCGGACTTTGTAGAATCAAAGGATGTTAAGGATATACCTACTCTTGAGGATTTCTATAACGAGCTTTCAAAACAGCAGGGAGAAAGAGCAGCGTATTTAAAAGAAGCGATAGAGGTATATGTACACGGATCGCTCAACTTCTTTAACCATAAGACAAACGTAGATCTTAGCAACCGCGTGATCAGCTTCAACCTAAAGGAGCTGGGAGATCAGCTAAAGAGCATAGCCATGCTCATCGTACAGGAGACTGTATGGAACAGGGTAGCCGCAAACAGGGATAAAAAGAAATATACGCGCTATATATGCGATGAATTCCATCTTCTGTTATCGAGAGCCCAGACAGCGCAGTATTCAAAGGAGATATACAAAAGATTCAGGAAATGGGGAGGCATACCGATGGGCGTCACTCAGAATGTATCCGATCTTTTGGATTCGAGTGCTGCGCAGTCGATCTTTTATAACACTGACTGCTATATACTTCTCGGTCAGTCAAGCGGTGATGCAGACAGACTCTCGCAAGCTCTTAAACTTTCCGAGGATCAGTATAAATGTCTCTTAACAAGAAACAAGGGTGAAGGGCTTTTGATATTTGGGGATACGATCCTGCCCTTTGTAAACAGGGTAGATGAGGATACGCTCACCTACAGGCTCATAACGACAAAGCTTTTGGAAGCGGGGCAGACATGAACACTAAACAGGCAAAGCAAAACATAGAGAACGAATCCCTGTTAAGACAGGAAGCAAAAAGAGTCATAAGAAGAAATGAACTGCCTGTATATGATCACGCGTATATAAAAGATACAAAGCATAGATCCTTTGAGGATAATGAAGAAAGCATATATGAGACATATTATGAAAACGGTAAAGATAATCCTGCCGCATCAAGATCAAAAGTAAAAAGAGCAGGACATAATGTCATAAGTGTTAACAGGGAGGAAAAAGAAAATGAGAGCAGGATTTCCAAGAGAATATTCCTTGATAAAAAGTATAAAGAAAAAGACCTTTCAAAGAAAAGGCGCTTTATCACATCTAAAGACAGTAAAGAAGATATTTATAAAGAAGAAAAGAGTAAAAAGCTCACGACTAGAGAAAGGCAAAGCCTTGAATATTTTAAAAAGCAGCTGAATCCGAAAAATACGATAAATAACGACAGGACAGAAAACAAAGAACAGAGTGTGCAAAAAACAGCATACAGAAAACGTCTTATAAGAAAAAGGAAAGCCGATCTTATTACTGATATATATGATCATGCTAAATATCATACATATGATGAGAAAGATAATGTAAAGATACAGTCCGATACCTATAAATCTGTAGGATATCTTAAGAAAAATGCACTCCTTTTAAGCACTCGTTTCATACCGAATGCATTAAAGAGGCCAAAAAGAAAGACGGTATCCGATATGGATCTTCTTATCCAGGAAAAGAAGAATCTTAAAAGATTCATCAAAGCAAGGAAAGATGATGAGCTATTCTTATCTGATATGAAGCTTTCCTTATCAGGAAAGATAGCATCAAAGATAAAGCGTATCATCAAAAGAAATCAGACCGGTCTTGTTATTGCTGCGATATGTCTTTCATTCATTGTATCAGCCATAGCCGGTACGGGTATCATCTTTCACGGCATGGCTCAGGCTGTGGGTACCTACATGTCAGGCCTAAGCCTTTCAACTGACTTTGATATGACAGACTGTGAGAACTACTATACAAAGATGGAAGCCGATCTTCAGGATATCCTGGATAACATAGAAGAACATTATCCGGGTTATGACAGATACATCATAGATTTTGACGATGAGATAGGTCATGATCCGTATAAGCTCATGGCATATCTTTCCGCTATGTATGAAGGCTATGATCTGAGTCTTATAAGAAACGAGCTGAATGAACTCTTTAATGACATGTACAGGGTCGAAACTAAGACTGAGACTGTGACAGAAAATGAAAAAGAAATAAAGGTGTTTTCATTAAAGATCGTAAAGATGCCGTGGGATGATCTTATGGCGGATCGTATAAATGAAGATAAAAAGGATCTTTACGAATCATATAATGACAGCGGGGGCGGCCATCAGGCCTTTCACAATCCTTTTTTGATCGGCTGGTCTGACAGAGTCACCAGCGAATTCGGATGGAGGATCCATCCCATATCGGGAAAGGAAAAGTTTCACAGAGGAATTGATATAGGAATGCCGGACGGCACACCTGTAAAAAGCTGCTCAAAGGGCATAGTGATAAAGAGCACATACTCGGATATCGAAGGCAACTACGTGGTTGTAGAGGATGAGAGCGGATACAGATGCCACTACATGCATCTTTCTCAAAGGAATGTATCTGAAGGGGATGAGGTGGATTACGATTCGATCATAGGAAATGTAGGGAGCACAGGCTATTCTACGGGACCTCACCTTCATCTGCAGATAACTGATAAAGAAGGTAAATGCTTAAATCCCAGATTCATGGTTAAGGGAGGAGACTGAAATGAAAGCTGCGAATATCTTACAGATAATAAAACAGACAAAAGAAAAGACAAACATACGGGCAATGGACTTATACGATACTGATCCCGAAAAATATGAAAGCATAATAAATGATGACAGGATACTGATCGTAACAAGAAGTGAGCTTGATCAGATAAGAAGGATCATAGGAGACAGGAATAACTTCAGGCTGATCATGAACTTAAATGATCAGGAAAAGACAGCCTTTAAAAAAGTCAGAGCCTGTATAAAAGAAAGCGAGGTAAAAGATGAATAAGATAATTTTGACAGTCCTTTCGGGGGCTTTTTTGATTTGTTCATGCTGTATGAAAGCTCATTGCAGCACACTCGACAGGATAGTTGTTGACGACTCATATATAAACAGCGCCAGCCTGATCCGTGTTGAGACAAGTGAAGATGATGACAAGAGCCTTGAGAGCATCAGAGTAAAGCTCGATCATTCCGCCTATAAGGATATAACAGATACAAAGAGCTTTAGCGTAAACAAAAACTGCACAGCATACGTAAAGATAAGATATCACTACAAAAACGGCGATGATGATACGGTAGAGCTTGAAAAGAAGATAACAAACTTTGATGACATAGCTCCGAAAGTCAGTGCATTTATCAAAGGAGAGGATCTTACGATAAAGATAAGCGATGATATAAGCGGACCTAAACTGATAAACGTTGAAGGGATAGACTATACACAGTTTACTGACGGCATGATAAGCATCAATCTTAAGGATCTTGAAAAAACAAAGGAGTATTTCACTATATATGCTTCAGACAATGCACTTAACAGGACAAACACTTTAAGAGTATACAATCCGTACTATGTTGGAGAAAAAACAAAGAGCAATACCGATAAAGGCATTGATAATCCCCAGTCAAATGATGCGACAAAACCGACAAGTGCAACCGGTCAGATAATAAGTCATACCGATGAAGACGGAGATGATCTTATGAATGTCACTTATCAGGCCTTTAAGCAAGGTGATATCTCCGGTACTGCAAAAGGATCAAAGCAGTTCTTTACGGTAAAGACAAAATCGGACAAGGTATTCTATATCGTTGTTGATGAAAGCTATGACAACCAGAAAGCCTATCTTCTTACGGAAGCCAGCGAGAATGATCTTCTTAACTTTGTAAACTATGACGGCAACAGTATAGATACAGGTGAGACAACCGTATATACGATACCGAAACAGAGCAGGGATGAAACAAAAGATGATCAGGAAACAGAGAGTAAACCCGTAAAGGAAAAAGAGAAAAGAAAAACACCGATCGGCATCATGCTCATAGCAGCGATAGCAGGAGGCGGCATATACTTTTATAAATTAAAGAAAAAGCAGTCTGAAGAAGATGAAGATGATGATGCAAACGATCCTGATGATGAATTTGAGGAAGAAGTTTAGATAAACGACACGATCAATATCCATGAACTTCTCTGGGCCATCGTTAAAAGTAGGGTATCCGCAAAACCGTTACCTTAGGTAGTCTATATTATAAGGAATAAAATATCTAACAATACAGCGGAAACGATCCGTTAAAAAGTTTGATACAGGCATCTTTCTTCGGGAAGGTGCCTGCGTCATTTTAGGAGTGAAAAGTACTAACAGAAAAGTATATAATCTGCGCGGATTTATATAGATACAATTAAATATGGAACTATTAACCAAAGAGTCATCATTTGATGGCTCTTTTTTCATTAAAGGAGGAAAGCATTATGAATGAAGAAAACAAAAACTTGGAAGAATTCTTCGATGAAGAAGATAACGCAACAGAAATGAATGATTTCGGAAGGGAAACAAAGTCATGGCCGTTAACTGTGATCACAGTGGTCATACTTGCCATCATAGCCCTCATCATAGGAGGTATCACATACCTTTCCACAGCAAACAGGCTTGAGAAGAATAAAAAGGAGACCATCGATGAGATGTATCAGGTAGAAGCCGAATGCATGGAGAATGCTGATCAGATATCAGGAGAGATGATCGATGAGCTTAACAGTATCAAAGACTATCTTACAAGCGTTGAAGAGTCCATATCGGCAAACGAAAGCCTTTTAAGCGAATACTCTGAAACAAGCGAAAACGGCTATTCAGAACTCAGTGTAACCTATAAGGATTCAACTCAAAGGATCGGTAACGACTTTAGCCAGATGAATTCCCAGATAAAGACCACAAAGGAAAACATCGAGACACTGATAAAAGAGCTTGAGGGAAAAGGAAGCACAAACCAAAACGAGCTTAAGACCCAGTACAACACGATAAAGGAATCCATCACAACGATCGATAAGGAGTTTTCTGACAGTCATGAAAAGATAAACGATCTTATAAAGGAACTCTCATCAAAGGAAGATTCCAATTCAAAGGATCTTGCAAGCAAGCTTAAGACAATGGAAAGCTCACTTTCAAAGATCGAGACTGAAAACATGAGCCAGATAAAGGATACGCTTACAGACATGGAAGATAAGTATACAAAGCTTATAAATGATCTTGAAGCACTGGTTAATGCGGACTTTGATGAACTTGACCAGACTATCAATAACAAGTTCGACTCACTTTCCCTCTCATTCACACAGGGAAATGATTCAACAAAGGAAGAACTCGATAAGATCAATGAAAACATTCAGCTGGTTTTTCAATTTGTCAGTGATGGTAAAGAACTCATAGCATCCGCCATTACTGACAAGGGCATAGCACAGAACAGGGATGCCATCTTCTCAGTACTTGCAAACGGTATAAGCATTATCGGTACAGATGTAGCAAATGTTGAATCCGAAAAGATGCTTGAAGGCACAAGAGTCTATGACGGATTAAATAATACATACGTAGACGGCTCTATGCCAGAGCGGGAACATCAGGAGGACTTTGTACCGAGCGGCATAGATCAGAGAACCTATGAGAGCGGCTATTATCCAAACTCATGGACAGTGGACACGAGTAATGCCTATAACAGAGGCTATACAGACGGCAAGGCAGATGTACCCAATGCTCACATAAGCTATATCTATCATGAGCATAAGCTAAGTGACGGCACGGTCGTATCTGCAGACTACATAAGTGACCATGCAGACGGATGTATCTGTCAGCCGGTATATAACATTCATCACCACTCAGGAAGCTCTGCATACGGAGGAGGCTGCTACAGTGTAAGACATGAGGAGGAAGTCGATGAACACTGCGGCGGATCAGCAACTACAGACTGGGGTGTAGGATACGGTGAATATTGGTACTGCAATAAATGCGGAGCCAGAATGGACGGCAACTACGGCCAGTGCGAACAGGTTACAGGTCATCACACGGAAGTATATTACACACTCGGATGCGGCAAAGCTGAAGGCGGCAATGACGGAATCAACCATTACAGATGCGGCTGCGGCAAGACTGACTATGCGACTGCAGGCGAGGATGCAACGATAAGCGAAGCAACAATAGTTTTTGACTAGGGAGGAGATATCCTCTCATTTTTATTTTAAGGAGGAAAACAAATGGAAGAATACTTAGGAAATACAGGACTTTTAGGGACAGATGATCTGCCTGTCATCCCCGATAAAAAGGAAGTTTTCAAGGAGGCGGTATGCGAATGCCCCGTATGCAGACTAGAAGGCAGAGACGGAAAGATCTATGAAGGTGAAAAAAGCTTTTACTGTTCAAGACATACTGACAAAAAATGTGATTTTCTGCTCTATAAGAACAATATCGAAAAGCTGACAAGAAGGCAGATAAGCAGAGATGATGTGAAGCAGATCTGCGAACACGGCTCTTTAAAGACCACATGTACAAAGATAAACGATGACAATGCGACCTATGAAGGGATATTTACACTTAAACCCATGGGCAAGTATCTGGGGTTGAAGCTATCTCTCTACGGTATGGATGACGAACGCTGGATATCTGTCTAGTCACAGCTATCACATTTATAAAGGGGAGATGAGCTCCCCTTTTTTACAAGGAGGAAATATGGATAGAAAAGAATATGACAGGGAATATGAATCACAGATAAAGAGGCGCCTTGCCTATTATCGTGAAATATCAAAACTGAATGAAGAAAAGAAAAAAGAAGAAGAAAAGAAAAACGAGAGGAGGAATGACTGTGGATAAGAACAGACAGGATATGATGAATGAGTTTGGTGATCTTATAAAGAAAAACATCATGGATCACTTAAGCGTGACAGTAGACAGAGACGCCGACATATCTGTGAGCCGGATCATAAAGAACAATGACACGATGCTGACAGCGCTCTCTATAAGGGAGCCCGATCTTAACATAAGCCCCAACATCTACATAGACGGCTATTTTGAAGATTATACAAATGGCAGGGACATATCGGACATATGCGATGAGATCGCAGCCATATATATGGCACACAGATTACCGGAGATCAAAGGCTTTGATATATCGGATATCACTGACTATGAAACGGTAAAGGACCGCCTTGTTACAAAGATCGTGAATACGAAACTAAACAGTCAGTTCCTTGAAAACATCCCCCACAAGGAGTTTGGAGATCTTTCGGTCATCGCTCAGATAAGACTTGATGAAAACATGGATATGAGTGCTTCAATAACAGTAAGGGATGACATACTTGACCGCTGGAACGTGACTTTTGATGAAGTGATCGATACGGCAAACGACAATGACATCTCACTGACAAGTCCGAGACTTATCCCTATGGACAGAGTCATCGAGAGCATGAGACTATCCTACGATATAGATCAGGATGAGTTTCTGCCTGACAAGGATGAAGCGCTCATCCCGATGTATGTGCTTTCAACACAGGATAAGATAAACGGCGCAAAGCTGTTAAACAGACAGGATATCATGGATGAGATAGCAGATTTCATGCAGGGGGATTTCATCGCGCTTCCCTCATCGATCCATGAAGCGATAATCATACCTGCCGACAAGAGCACCTACGACGTAAACGAGCTTTCCGCGATGGTAAAGAGCATAAACAGCGAGGTGCTCTCAAAGAGCGATGTGCTGTCAGATCATGCATACATCTATTCAAAGGATTCTCGAAGCCTCTTCTTTGAAAAGGACGGCAATAAGATTCAGATGAAGTTTACAAAGCAAAGTGCAGATCACAAAAGATCAAAGGGAATTAAAGAGAGATTAAACAGAGCGCAGATAAAGAAAGATACACAGATCATAGACAATGACAGAAACAAAACAGGTCAAAGATCTGTGTCAAGAGATTAAACATTTTAAGGAGGAAAACATATGGATATCAGAGTAAGAGCAAATGAATTAAAGGAACAGAGAGGAATTGTACTTGCCGCAGCCGATCTTGAATTCGGCGATCTCATAAAGGTAAGAAATCTTACAATAAAGGAAGGAAAAAACGGACTCTTTGTCTCAATGCCGTCATATGCGACAAGCAAGGTTGATGAAAACGGAAAGACAGTCTTTAAGGATGTATTCAGGCCTATAAACGCAGAGGCTAGCAAAAAGCTTACCGATGCCGTACTCGAAAGCCTGGAAAACGGTACATCGATAACGATAAAGGATGATGAAAAAAAGCTTATCCCGGATATAAGAGCAAGGATAAATCCTCTTGATGAGAGCAAAGGCTCTGCGTTAGCTATAGGAAGCCTTTATCTTAACGAGGACTTTGTCGTTGATGATATCCTTATCAGAAAGGGCATGAACGGAGAGGAGTTTGTTTCATATCCGTCATACAAGACAAACGAGCTGGATGAATACGGCAATACCGTCTTTAAGGACTTTGTTTACCCAAAGGATCGCGAGGCAAAGGAGAAGATCACAAAGGTGGTAATGAGCGCTTTTGAAGAGGCTAAAAAGAAGCAGGTCAGTAAAGAGAACACACCCGAGAGAAAAGGCATCAAAGACAAGCTTAAGGAAGGTGAAGAAAAGAGCAGGGCATCTGCAAAGACTGCTAAGAGCATTGAAAAGAAAAAGGAAGCTGTTTTATAGCAAAAGCTTAAGGAGAGACTATGAGTACAGATACAGTAAGCAGACTCTCTGATATGCTCGAAGAAGGTCTTATGCGCCTTAAAAACTCGGATGACTTTAAAAAGTATCTGACATGCATGAGCAGGTTTCATAATTACAGCTACAACAATACTCTGCTCATCATGATGCAGATGCCAAAGGCTACGTATGTGGCCGGATTTAAGTCATGGAAGAACAATTTTGACAGGAACGTAAAAAAGGGAGAGAGGGGGATAAGGATCTTCGCTCCCGCTCCTGTTAAAAAAACTCTCGAGGTAAATAAATATGATGAAGAAGGAAATGTCACCAAAGAGCTTAAGCAGATCACAGTACCTATGTTTAAGCCTGTGACCGTCTTTGATGTCACTCAGACAGAAGGAAAGCCTATCCCAGAACTGATAAAGGGAGAGCTTACAAATAACGTATGCTGCTATGAGGATATCATGGATGCGATAAAGAGTCAGACCGATATTCCCATCATTGAAAAGAGCATTGAAGGAGGAGTAAAGGGATATTTTGATCCAAACGATCAGACTATATACATCAACAGCGGAATGAGTCAGAGCCAGACGGTAAAGACAATGATCCATGAGCTTGCTCACAGCATACTTCATAATAAAAACATTCAGACAGATGAAAAAAAGGACAGAAACAAAAGGGAGATCGAAGCCGAATCTGTAGCATTTATCGTATGCAAGCACTTTAACATAGATACGGATGACTACAGCTTCGGCTACATCCTTGGATGGAGTAAAGATTCCTCTTTGGATGAATTCAGAGACTCGCTTGAGACAATACAGAAGTGTGCTGACAAGATCATCGGAAACATGCAGGCAAGACTGCTTAAGCTTGAATGGGAAAAGAAGAGCTTAAAGAGCAGACTTGATGAAGGAAGGAAAAGATCTGATATGCAAAAAGGGATAAAAAAGGAGAGAACTGATGAAAAGAGTCACGTTATTTAACGTATCGGAAAATAACATCATATCAATATATAAAGAAACGGACAGGGAAAGGACAATACTTGGCATAAAAAACGCTCTTGTTCATACGGATGATGAAAACATGACGGATGTCATGAAAAAAACGATAAAAAAACTGTCTGATGTCACTGATGAAGACTTTGAAAACACAGAATTTTTTCTCACAGTCTGACAGAAATGGCAAATGACTGTTTGGGTCAATCTGATAAAAACAGGCAGAATTATGATCTCAGACAGGACTTAAAGACCTAAATCAAATAATATGAACCTCCATGAAACAGTGCAGTTTGGGCAAACAGACCATGTGACACATATGTCACCAACATACGCTCGATCAAAATAAAACACATTTAAATTTTTGGACCTGGATCGGTGCATCTTCTTTATTAAAATCTGTTTATGACCTGAATAAAAAAAGAGAGATCATGACTCATATATAATGAAGAAACTATGAAAAACGTGCAAAATGACAAAAATGAGTGATAACTAATGGTTATCGCGACAAGGGCATGCTGTTGGTAATATTGCACAAAAAAGTGCATTGATTTCAAGTTATTTTTTATGCCGTCTGCATTTCGTGCTCGAATTTCTGCATTTCGTGCAAAAATGCGTTTTTGATCTGCTTTTTGTGATAAATTAACAGCGTAGAAAAAAACAGCGAATCAGGGAATTGCAAGAGGAATAACAATAAGATAAAAAGGGAACGCCCGCAACATCTGAGCCCTTCAAGCAACAAGGAGGTTTGTATAGTGAAAAGAAAAACAGTGAACGGTCTGGTAACACGAATCATGGCGGCATCGATCGCAGCATCGGTTGCTATAGCAGGAATGCCTGTGGCAGGTCTGGCTGAAGAAGTTGAAGTCACCATAGAGACTGTTAAGTCTGACGAGACTAATGCACAGGAAGCTGTTGGTACCGCTGCTGATACGGTAGAAGGATTAGCTGCATCTGAATTAACTGCAGAAAAAGTTACGTATGAGGACAAGACTTCAGAGACATTTAAGTCTCCGGTTACAACTTCAGATGTCAGTGAGGCTCTGAAAAGCGGAAATGCTAGCTTGGATTCGACACAGAATAATATCAGTAATATCGAAAAATACGCAAATGAACTTGAATCCACAGAAAGTACAAATGGCGAGAATGTTTCTACAGGCTTAATTCCTGCAGCAGAAGCTAGTGCAAATACAGCATCATTAGCTGTTGACGATGTCCATATGGTTATGGAGCCGGTATACGATGATGACGGCAAACCGGTCTATATACTGGCGGTTGATGAAAACGGAAATCCTGTATTCGATGAGAATGGTGAGCCCGTTTATGTACAGCAGAAAGATGAAAACGGAAATCCTGTATTCGATGAGAACGGTGAGCCCGTTTATGTTCAGCAGACAAAGCTTTTTAAGCTTGTTTATGAAGTGGATGAAAACGGTAATCCTTTAGTCGATGAGAACGGTAATCCTGTAGTTAAAAAGGCTGACTTTGCTGATATAGCAAATGATACTGATACTGCAGCAGGAAATGCCATATCTTCAGCAAACACTGCAAATACATCAGGTAACGAGAATGTAGCACGCACCGCAGCTCAAACGGCAAAAGATGAACTTGCAACCGCTGAGAAAGGCCTGAAGGATATAGATGAGGCTCGTAAAGATGCACAGCAGAAGGTTAATAAGGCAGAAGAAGAATTAGAAGCTGCCGAGAAAGCAAAAAAAGAGGCACAGGCAAAATATGAACAGCTTCAGAATGAATTAAGAAGCGGTCAGACAAACGCAACTGCAGCAAACGAGCAGCTCAAGGCCGCTGGGAAGTATATGAAAGGTCTGGAGCAGGCAGCAGAGGAGAAGTATTTAGAATATATAGGCGGCGAACAAAACCTTGCAATGCTTGAGAACATAGATGCCTGCAGCAAAGCACTTGATGATTATATCGCAACGAAAAACTTAAAAGATGATAATGGAAAGCTGAAGGGTAATCTTGACAACGAATTCTGGAATAGAGCCAGAAAGCTCAGCAAAGCTCTTATTGAGTACTCTATTAAGAACAATGAGTTCCGGTTTGTTGACGGTGACAAGAAAGTAGAATTCGAAGATGGTTGGAGACTGACTCTGGGAGATAACTTTAAAGTAACACTCACAACTTACTCTGTTCCGGTAAATATCACCGCAGATGATGTTCAGTATGATGAAAACGGTGAAAATCCTTATATTAAACTTGATGAAAAAGCTACTGATTATGAGTTGCAATCTAATGGAAAATGGAAAGATAATAATGTGCTTAGTGGTGAGGAAAAGGTATCAATCAGCGACGGAATGATCAAAGTCGGAAACGATGACTCACGCAACCGTGTTGTTGTTACATTTAGAGATTCTGAAGGAAATGTAATAAGTGATTTACCGCAGTTCTATTTCAACTATAAGGTAAATCCTGATGGAACAGTATATTATTACCAGCGTACGTTCACTAAGGTCACGGAGAATGTGTCCGGCAATCCAGAAGCATACCTTGTTTCAGAAGGTACAACAGGCTTTTTCAAAAATGGAGATTCGTCTAATGCCAATAATAACATTACAGGATTGGAACTGAAAAAGGATGACGTCATTGTTGATAAAGACGAGAATACCAAACTGTATGTACATACGGGCCCTGGAGAAGAGGTTAGTGGTTATAAACCAAAGGATAAACAGCAAAAGCCCAGAGATGCCGAGCAGGTAAAAGTAATAGAAGCAGGCCCAGGCGGACATAATCATGAGAAGGATAAAGAGGAAATAAAATACAGTATCGTAAGCTATAAAGATCAGGAGATTGTACAGAAGACCGTTTATAAGTTCTACTATGAAGTAACAAAAACGACATCTAAAAACGATAACGCTAAATCCGGTGAAAACCTGTCTCAGACCGATATGGTGGATGAGGTTAAGAAATACCTTGGGGATCAGGGCTATACTGGTGAAATTAAGCTTAACACCGGCAATAATGGGAAGTCTCAGACATTTGTAATAGAGACTAAGGATGAAACCGGATTAATAACAACAAAAACAGAGTATAGTGTAATAGTTTCACATAGTCATAAGAAGTATTCATACACAATCGGTATGAAGAAAACTAAGGAAGTAAAGACCGAGAAAGAATACATTGCAGAAAACAGCAAGGGCTACAATGTAAAAGAGACCTACAAAGCCGTAAAATCAGATCCCGTTTATGCAGGATACGAAAGCTTCATGAATGAGACCGGAATCAGATGGGAAGAAGACAAGAATCAACCAAACGCTCAGTCAAGAGCAGTAAGTAATGAGCAGCTTAAGGTTGATGAAAACAATAAATATTCAAATAACTTCGATTATAAGAAGGCCCTTGAATATAAGCATCTGGCAGAACAGTATGCTGAGGCATCAAAAGCTGTTGAAACTGCTAACACAAAGACCCAAAAGCTTAAAGATGACCTAGACAAGCTGACATTAGAGTACAACGGTGTTAAAGCTGCGGAAGACGAACTTCAGGAAGAGAACAAAGATCCTGAAAGCGAGCTGTATATGGAGCTTAAGGAACTTGAGCAGCAGATTATCGAGCTTAAGAAGAACCTCAACAATGCTAGACAGGAACTCGCTATAGCTAAGATCGAGAGGGAGAACCTTTATAAGAAGGTTGAAGAAGCAAGAAAAGCTGTTGCAGGAATAGATCTTTCAAGATTTGACATTTCATCTGATGATAACGGCGGCAATGATGATTCAGGTTCTTCAGACGATACTACAGTAATAGCAACTGTAGCAAGTAACAGCACTGCAACTGGTACTCAGGCAGCTACCGGAACTACATTAGCAGCAGGAACTACTAATGCTTCTAGAAATGTAAATGCAGCAGCAAACGGCGGTCAGGCAGCCGGTGAGGCAGCTGGTCAGGCAACACAGCAGATCGGAGAGAATCAGACTCCTAAATCAGATACTCCGAATGTTAAGGAAGATAATAAGAAAACTGAGTTAGCCAAGATCGCAGAAAACATGACTCCTAAAGCAGCAACACCAATGGAACAGGGAGTAGATTTTAACTACTTATGGCTTCTCGCTTTACTTGCAGCTATAATTATCACGATAGTTGCTTACGAGAACAACAAGAAGAAGCAGAACAGTAAAAACTAAAATCATATGATATTTGCAGCAGGTCCACAAACGGACCTGCTGTTTTTTGTCTGGAAAAATAAATATCCGACAAATAAGCCAAAACCCTATGGTACTTACAGGATTTGAGATATAATGATCATGTACTGATCGGGAGGAAACAAAATGGCTTTTATATCAATGGTCTTTGCCTCTATTTTCATAGGCGCGATCCTTTTTGGATTACTGTTCCTTTTAATAGGAATAATCCTGAATATCATATGGCATGTAAAAAAGAAAAAAGGGCAGGAAACATCCCGCGCTCTAAGGATATCAGCCCGAGTATTTACCGTATGGGGCCTGCTTCAGGGAATAGGTCCCATAGCTTTTGTCGCTGTAATGATACTTTTGAACCGATGACAGTAAAGGAAGAATAAATGCTGCCCAGTATAGAAGAAGCTTTAAATGAACTGAATACCGCATATGAACTTAATCCCGGTCCCTGGGTAAAACATTCTAAGAATGTCGGGATAGCTGCAAGAAACATTGCAGACAAAGTTAAGGGAATGGATACTGACAAGGCCTATATAGTGGGACTTATGCATGACATAGGACGAAGAGTGGGCGTGGTGGACATACCCACACATGTATATGAAGGATACAAATACTGCACAGAAAAGGGATGGGATGAAGCAGCAAGGATATGCATGACTCATTCGTATCTTCTTATGGATAAGGAGTTTGATCAAGAACCGAAAGAGGAGCATCTTAAGGCTATCAGATCCTACATATTAAAATGCATACCAGATGATTATGACAGACTGATACAGCTATGCGATGCACTTGCTGTCGACTATGGATTTGTGATCCTTGAAAAGAGATTTGTAGATGTAACAAGAAGATACGGGATAATGGAAAACTACATCAGGGGATGGGAAGTTGCCTTTCAGATAAAGGAGTATTTCGAAGAAAAGATGGGATGTTCAATATATGATGTGCTCCCCGACATTGAAAAGACGACTCTTCTGACACCGAAGCCGTGGAAGCCGCCAGTAAGCAGCTGACATTTACAGACTGTCGTAGGTAAGAACTGTGACGTTCTTGAACTCATACAGACATGTTCTCATCATGTTGAGTATGCCCGTCACATCGCTTATATCAAAGTATGAGACCATGGTTATGCATTTGTTTGAACTGTCCAAAAAGACATTGAAGTTGGCCTTCATGTTCATTGCGATCTTGTTGCCAACGACCTTGATCTGTTCAGCCGTAGTCATGTTGTGGAGCTGTATGGTCAGTTCGGAAAGCTCGGGAGTCTTGTCATGAACGATAAAGGCGACCGTGATGAGTCTGCCCGTATTAAGTGACAGAGTGGAAGCATAGGCAAAAAATCCACAGTCATCGAAGCGATGCATAGTGAATTCATGACTTGAAATGAAATCATCATTCTTGATCTCGTTGTAGAAATGTTCCACAGTCTTGTTCAACAGACAGTCCTTTCTTCCCCTATGATCATTATAATATCACCGGACAAAATAATAAACAGGATTGGAAAATATCTTATCGTTTTTTTATAAATACGTAATGAAATGATCCCCGTAAAGATACGGGTAATAACGCATAAATTAATCGAGGTTTTAATTGGAAGAGAAAAAATATCTTTTTGAAGAGGACAGCATCTGGCATGCCATGATGGTCATGGCTCTGCCGGCGATCGCAAGCCAGCTCATAGCACTCATATACAACCTTGCCGATACATGGTTCATAGGAAGGACCAATGATCCGTACATGGTCGCGTCATGCTCGCTTGTTCTGCCTGTATACATGCTCACCATCGTAATATCAAACATCTTCGGAGTAGGTGGAGGAACACTGATAGCAAGACTTATCGGAAGCGGTGATGACAAAGAGGCATCAAAGGTATCGGCTGCCTGCATCTGGATGTCGCTAATTACGGCACTGGTGTTTTCTGTCATCTGTCTTTTCATGATGACGCCTCTTCTCAGATTTCTGGGAGCCAGCGACAATGTCCTGTCATATTCGAGACAGTACATGTTCTTTGTCGTAGTCTGCGGTTCGCTCCCTGTCATAATGAGCAATACGCTCTCATCAATGCTAAGAAGCATCGGACTTTCAACCAAGGCTTCATTCGGCCTAAGCTTCGGGGGAGTCTTAAATATCATCTTAGATCCCCTTTTCATGTTTGTGATATTAGGTGACGGAAAACAGGTGATGGGTGCTGCGATAGCAACACTTATCAGCAACATAGTCGTTGTCATCTATTTCATATTCACATATCTTAAAGCGGGAAAGAATACCATCCTGCGAGTAAGCATCAGTGAATATCCCTCCCTTTCATCATTAAAGGCGATCTTTGGAGTGGGACTGCCTGCCGCAGCCGGGATATTCATGTTCGATCTTTGTAATATCGTTATAAACAGACTCAGCGCTTCCTACGGTGATATTGAGCTAGCCGCCATAGGCATAGTGTTAAAGGCTGAAAGACTACCGCTAAACATCGGTGTCGGGATATGCATGGGAATGGTGCCGCTTCTTGCATACAACTATTCATCGGGAAACACGGAAAGAATGGATGCGTTTTTCAGGTTTGCCAGAGCCGTGGGACTTGTTATCGGCATCATCAGCGTCATCCTCTACTATGTATTTGCTCCATATATAATGAAGGCATTTATTGAAAACGAGCAGACAGTCATGTACGGGACCCAGTTTTTAAGGGCAAGATGTTTTGCGACTCCGTTAATGTTTCTGTGCTTTTCAATGGTCCATTTCACCCAGGCCATAGGAAGAGGAAAGGAATCGTTCATCTTGGCTTTCATCCGCCAGATAGTATTCAACATACCGCTGCTGATCATTTTAAACAGACTGTTTAACATGACAGGCATCGTATGGACACAGGCAACAGCCGATTTCTTCACTGTAGTGATCTCATACATGATATACTTCAGAGTAAGAAAGCAGGAAGGCTGGAAGATAAGGATCTGATAAAAGAAGACTTATGATATAAGATGCCTTAAAAGGTTGAGAACACCTGATCATGATATACTTTTACTAAGACAGGCTGCCGGAGGAGTATAATGGGAACATTTTCAAAGATACACAGATTTCATGAAGCGGGGCAGGAAGCAAATGTGATAAACACAGAGACTTTCGGTGCACCCAAAAAGAGTCTTTATACAGCAAGAGAACTCTTTACCCTAAATCAGCATATAGAAGTCACTGACGATGACGGAAACACACTTTATATGGCGGGAACGAAGTTTCCTTCGATCCTTGACAAGACAGATATATTTGATGCACAGGACAGACATGTGGCGCATATAGAAAGAAAGCTGATCTCCATTCATCAGAGACACTTTGTGAGCATGGAAGAGGGCCCTGACTTTGAACTGTCAAACGAGCTGTTTCATCTGATAGACGATGTCATAAACATTGACGGACTCGGATGGAGGATAACCGGTAACATTTTGGCCCTTAACTTTGTCATATATGATGACAGTGAAAAAATCGTTGCTCTTGTCGGACAGAAGATGTTATCCCTTCATGACAAGTACTGCATAGATATATATCAGCCGGAGCATGAGCAGATAATAGTAGCTATAGTGATAACACTCCAGCACATGATAAGAGACAGAGAAAATGCAGCCTCATCAGGCTCATCTTCTTCATCTTCCTAAAGCTGAATTTAAAAAGGAATGAATTATGAACGAAGTGCAGAGACTGGCAGTCTTTTGTCACAAGATGACAAATGCCCTGAATTCGGGCTTTGACATAGAAAGAGCCCTCATGGTCACAAAAGAGAATGAGACAGGGGCTCTGGCCGATGCGATAGACAGAACTCTTAAAAGAGTTATGCAGGGCATGAATCTGAATGTAGCCATGAGGACAGATGAAGCCGTTTATACGCCGCAGCTTGTCGATGCCGTATATGTCACTGAACAGACCGGACATGTCGAGATGGCATTTTCAAAGATGGCTGTTATGTTTGATACAAGGGTAACTACAAGAAGAAGGATAATGCAGGCATCGATCTATCCGGTCTTTGTTTTCTGCATCCTTATCTGTGCCGTTTTGGCCGTTTCGGCCGTTGCAGATCGTCTGAGCCAGGCGATATATGTGATCCTTGGAGTATTTGTTATTATCTTTCTCATACTGTTTTTCCTTTACGGGGGAAAGACTCTGTCAAGAAAGAATCTCATCATAGGAAATGTCCTTATAAAACTTCCAAAGATAGGAAAGCTCATCTTAAAGAGCGAGCTTGCTGACTTTGCAGACAACATGGCTATCTTTTACGACTGCGGAGTTCCCGTATACAAGGCTCTTCAGTTCAGTTCAAAGACCATAAGAAACAGTGCGCTTAAGGAAAAGATATTAAAAGCCGCAGACTGTGTGAGCATGGGAAATCCTCTTTCCGAAGCACTAAAAGACCAAGAGATCTTTCCGTTTGATCTTGTAAGCTCCATAAAGGTCGGAGAAAAGAGCGGGGATGTGACAAAAATGCTTGAGTATGTGGCTGAGTATTACAGGACTGATATCAAAAACAGCACAGAGACCATGTTTGCCCTGTTAAGGTAAGCATAAGAATAAACAGTAAAAAGAGGTATGATCATGAGACTTCTAGGAAATATCATATGGATACTGCTTGGCGGAGCCCTGAGTGCTATCTGCTGGGTAATAGTGGGAATTCTGTGGAGCATCACCATTATAGGTCTTCCGGTGGGACTTCAGTGCTTCAAGTTTGCATCCATCTCCCTAAATCCCTTTGGAAAGGAGATAAGATACGGGGGAGGTGCGGGATCACTTCTTATGAACATCATATGGCTGTTCTTTGGAGGAGTGGAACTGGCACTTGTAAATCTTGTCATCGGGATCATCTTGTGTATCACCGTAATAGGGATACCTTTCGGGATGCAGTTTTTCAAGATAGCAAGACTTTCACTTCTGCCTTTCGGTGCAGTAGTGGAAAGAGTGGATTACATATAAGAAACAAATGGTTTACATAACTGAGGATATATGAGTATCTTACCTGATCATATAAAGGAAAACTTCATTTCATCATTAAGGCAAAAGCTTGATCTTAACATCGCGGACATCAAAGTGATGTCTTTAAGCGAGAGCTGCTTTATCGCGCCCGACAGCGATAAAAAGGTTCCCTATCTTAAGCTGCGGGCATTATCTGACTCATATGACAGGATCATAGGAACTCCTGAAAGAATGGGCCTTGTAAACAAGGAAATAAGAAGTGATATACTTATGCTCTGGTCTAAGACACTTGAAACAGATCCTGAATTAAAGGAAGACTTTTATGATCCTGATATGTATATAGGTGCAGACAGATACGAGACCGTATGCTACAGTCAGTTTGCATATGAGAGTAAGGATGATGTGAACACATATCTGACAGACAAGCTAAAAAAATCTCCGCGTGGCATTTTTGCTTCTTCAAGTCCCGGTATCAACATAGTCTATGAGACAGACGATTATCACATGCTTGGCATAGATGATATAAAAGACGAGCTTGTAAATGATATCATAAAAATGGCAAAGGCCAGCATAAGGGAAAAATTCGGTTGCGAGATAGAATGTAACCTGAATGTTAAGTTCTGGCATCCCGCAATGGAAAACTATAACGGATACGGTCTTGCCAGACAGGATTAGGACACGGGTATATATATGAATGAACTGACAGACATTATCTTTGTTCGCCATGCTCAGGCTGTCTTTGGAAACGATGACAGATCAAGAGATCTGAGCGAGGCAGGAAAAAAGGATTCCGGGATCGTACTAAGTACGCTTAAGGACAGAAAGATAGACAGATTCTTTTGCAGTCCTTATCTTAGAAGCATAAATACCATAAAAGAAGCGGCAGACTATTTTAACCTTCCAATAATCGAAGATGAAAGATTAAGGGAAAGAAAGGTCGCAAGCCACGATGATGAGATGTTAAGAAAAAGATGGGCTGATTTTTCATTTGCCGAAGAAGGCGGAGAGTGCCTTTCATCCGTTCAGGATAGAAACATTGAGGCGCTTGATCAGATACTTAGAGACTGTCAGAATGAAACGATAGTCATAGGAACCCACGGTACAGCCTTAAGTATGATCATCAATCATTACAAAAAGGACTTTGGTCTTGATGATTTTTTAAGGATCGTAAACAAGCTGCCGTATATCATTGAGATGAGATTTGATAAAGACAGGCTTATTGACATGACTGAACTTGCATATGTTCAGAAGTAACACTCCTGAGGAAAAAGAATGAATGTACATGTTTCAGATTTTAACGAACTTGTAAAAGAAGAACTCGGATACAGGGAATGCGACAGATTTCACGCTACCGAACTTGTATTGCAGGCATTTGATGCGGATGTAAGCGGCGGGAAGATAAGAAAAGAGGAGATAGATAAGATAAAGGAGCATCCCGATGCCGTATCTGTTACCATCTTTGGTCTTACCCAGGAAACATTCGAGTACTTTATTGACAATTATGCAAGACAGTTTAAGTATATACGCTTCTTTAAGAACAAGGCGGTAAAGGACTGGTCAAAGCTCTCAACCCTGCCCGATCTTGAATTCCTCTACTGGTTTGTCAACCAGAAGATAGACAGGCTCTGGGACATGAGTGCAAATCATGCGCTGAAAGCAGTTGAACTAAATGATTTTACAAGACTTCATGACCTGTCCGGTATAGAAAACGCCAAAGCTCTTGAGTGGTTTGGATTCGGAAACGAAGTATGGCCCGCAGCTGAAGTCGACAGCTTAAATATCTTAAAGGATACCGGCATAAAGAGACTTGATTTTTACGGCAAAACGATAAAGGATATGGACATATCGTTTCTGCCTGAGATGAAAAAACTTGAATCCTTTAATTTCGCTCCCAATCTGTTTACAACAGAACAGGTCGCATGGATAGCGGCCAAATGCCCCGATCTTAAAGGAAAGGCTATAAAGCCGTATATCGAATTTACATCATGCGATGAAAAGAAAGAAAACAAAGCTGTCATCGTAGGAAAAAGAAAACCAATCCTTGACTTTGAAGGAAACGAAAAACGTATCGAAAAATACACACTTGAGTTTGACAGACTGGTGGAAAAATTCAGATATGAATAAATATGTATAAGAAAGAAGAGAGAGTGTCATGAGTTTTTTAGCTGTAGCATTCGGAGGTGCGATCGGAGCAATGGCCCGGTATGCGATAAGCCTTATACCCGTTAAGAGCACATTTCCGGTACTTACATTCATAACAAACATCCTGGGAGCGATCCTCATAGGCTTTGTAGTCGGTATCGCAAGTCAAAGGGATGTATCCGATAATACGATGCTGTTTCTAAAGACCGGTGTCTGCGGCGGCTTTACCACGTTTTCTACCTTTTCGCTTGAAGCATTCAATCTATTTGAAAGAAGACAGTATGCTATAGCGGGAACATATGTGGTATTAAGCTGTGTTTTCTGCATAGTCGGAATACTCTGCGGAAAAAAGCTTGCTTCCTATGTCTGAAAACAAAAATATCCTTACAGGAAGGAATAGACTGACTATGAAAAGATTACCTCTGATATGTGCATTGTTTATATGCATGCTCTCAATATGCGCCTGCACGATGACAGGCAATAAAAAGGCAAGCGAGGAAGAGATAAATGCCAAAAAGGCTGAATTTGAAAAATACCTTGAGGAGACCTATCCCGACGAGACCTTCACGGTAAAGATATGGCAGGTATACGGTGAGAGCACGGGAGGAGCAGGACTTCCGGATTATAAAGGCTATATGTGGAGACAGGTGATAACTGATTCCAAGGGAAACCGCTTCAAGATATATACCAGTGACGAGGGAAGCAGTCTCTTTAACATCCATCGTGTGTATTCAGACGACTATCAGGATGTCCTTGACGGAAAGAAATACTATAACGAAGATGGAATGAGTGTCTATTTTGACGAAAACGGCGAGGTCCTGTTTATCAGCGATTATTGAAGAAGATACATGGCCAATGGTTTACATAACAAACAAAAACGTCGAAGAAAAATCAAATGACCAAAATGGTCAAAAGCCGAAATAATGCCGGTTTTTGCATAAATCTGATCAGATATCACATCTTAAGATATATATCATCTTATAAAGAAACAGCGTAAAAACGTGCATCACACAGATGACATAAGTGTCATTTATAAAACACGTCTTTATCTTCCGATACGAAAAGACATTTCAAAACAAGCATTCAAAAACTGTTGACAGCATGAGGCTAAACATGATATAAATATCTTAACCGACAACCTGTCGGTAAAGGCGACTTATAAAAAAAGAGAGTAGAAAAATGAGAGTTGTTAAGAGTGCTCAGGAGAGAAAGAACGAAATACTTGACGTAGCCGAGCAGCTGTTTGCGGAAAAAGGATTTGACAACGCAAGCACAAACGACATCATAAACAGGATAGGGATCGCAAGAGGAACACTCTATCATCATTTTTCTTCAAAGGAAGAGATACTTGATGCGATAGTCGAGAGGATGACAAGACAGGGTATCGCAAGAGCAGCCGGTATTGTTTCTCAAAAAGAAGTTCCGATCTTTGAAAGACTTACATTAGCCATCATGGCACTTAATATAAGCCAGGGAGCAGCATCGGAGGTCTTTGATCAGATCCACAGACCGCAGAATGCACTTCTTCATCAGAAGATGCAGGAAAGACTCTTAAGCGGAGTAGTACCGCTGATCACCGGGCTTATAGAGGAAGGAAATAAAACGGGGATCTTTGATTCGAAATATCCGGCACAGGCCGCAGAGATGATCATGATATATTCCACAGTGGCATTTGACGAGCTCTTAAACCTGACTGAAGAAGATATTCAGTTAAAGGGAATGGCACTTGCCTTCCATGCGGAAAGGCTGCTTGGAGCAAAGGAAAACAGCCTTAGGGATGCGATCATGAAGATAATCAATCAGAACAGATAAGATGGCGTTATAAGCAGGGGTCATATGCTGACCCCATATATTATAACCACAGACCGACAATCTGTCGGTCACATGTAAAAGGAAGGTGTTTATGGAAAACAGAACAAATTACAGGAAATTTCTTTTGCTTTGGAGCGGTGAGTTCGTATCATCAATAGGAAGCGGACTCACAAGCTTCGGACTGAGTGTCTATGTATTTCAAAAGACAGGCAGTGCCGCGAGCATGGCTCTTGTCGCACTTATAGCATTCCTGCCTACATTGCTTCTGGGACCTCTGGCGGGTGTCCTTGCAGACAGGCATGACAGATGCAGGCTCATGATGATAGGGGACGGAATGAGCGCCATCGGTCTTGTATATATCCTGGCATGCATGTTCACAGGTCACGATGAACTCATTCATATATGCATAGGTGTATTGATAAGTGCCGTTTTTTCATCACTGCTTGAGCCGACATACAGAGCACTTGTAACTGATATGCTGTCAAAGGATGAATATTCCAAGGCAAGCGGAATGATGAGCATAGCGGGAAGTGCCAGATATCTGATCTCGCCGCTGATCGCAGGCTTTCTTTTAACCGTAAGTGATGTAAAGCTTTTGATCATCATCGATGCATGCACCTTCATTCTTACCATGATATGCATAGCATCAGTAAGAAACAGCAGTATGACCATACCCGAGAAGGATAAGGAACCCTTTATGAAGAGCTTTAAGGAAGGGTGGGAAGCCATAACCGAAAAAAGAGGCATAACGGTCCTGATCGCGGTCTCCGCTCTGATGACATGCTTCATGGGTGCTATCCAGATCCTTGTCGAACCCATGATACTCGATTTTCAGACCAGCAAGGTTCTCGGCATTGCAGAAACGGTCTGTGCAAGCGGAATGCTCGTATCGAGCATCATCATAGGTGCTGTGGGACTTAAAAGAAATTTTGCTAAGATCCTCAGTTTTTCACTTACCTTATGCGGCCTTTCGATGATAGGCTTTGGCGTCAGGGAAGACATATATGTGATATGCATCTTCGGATTCTTATTCTTCTTCATGCTGCCGTTTGCAAACAACTGTCTTGATTATCTTACAAGGATAAATATAGATCCTTCAAAGCAGGGAAGAGCCTGGGGGTTAATAGGTTTTCTCTCACAGCTCGGATATGTTTTTGCATACGCTCTTGCGGGTGTTCTGGCAGACAGGATAGCGCAGGCAAGAAACATAGGAGTCGGAAGGGGAGCTGCGATAGTGATAATGATATCCGGAGTGCTTCTTGCTTTATCAGCACTGATGCTTTCAACATTTAAATCCGTAAAGGAACTGGAAAAGGGTGATAAGGATGTTAAAGAGACTGATAGTAAATGATCTTAATAAAAACAGACTGATAACGATCTCGACATTTATATTCATGGCTCTTTCAGCCATGCTGCTCGGCCTTGCGATATTTTTATTTGCAAGACTGTATTCATCGATAGATTCTCTTATGACTAAAGCCGAGACGCCTCATTTTCTTCAGATGCATACAGGCCAGATCGATGAAGCAAAAATAAATGAGTTTGCACAGTCTAGAGCAGATGTTGAAAAGATGCAGATCCTCACTTTTTTAAATCTGCAGAACAGTCAGATATCTGTAGGAGACAGATCATTTGAAACAAACATGCAGGATAACGGACTGGTAATGCAGAGCAGATGCTTTGATTATCTCCTTGATTCTGATAACAGCATTATCACTGTAAATAACGGAGAGGTATATGTCCCTGTCGCATACAAAAACGAGTATGACATCAAAACCGGCGATGTTATGAGGATAGGTGATCATGAACTTAAGGTTACAGGGTTCTTGCGTGATTCGCAGATGAATTCCATGATGGCTTCCTCAAAGAGGTTTTTGGTCAGTGAATCCGATTATGAAAGATTAAGATCACTTGGGAGTGAAGAATACCTTATAGAGTTCAGGCTTAAAGAGGGAAGCGATCCAAATGCATTCGCAACGGCCTACAAGGATATGGGACTTTATGATAACGGACCTACCATAACATATCCTCTTATAAAGCTCATGAACGCACTCTCCGACGGGATAATGATACTTGTCATTCTTCTTGTTAGCATAGTCGTTTTATTCATATCGATACTGTGCATAAGATTCATCATACTGACAAAGCTTCAAAAGGACATGCGCGAGATAGGGATGATGAAAGCAGTCGGGATATCAAGAAAGGATATAGGCTTTCTGTATATAGTCAGATATCTGATCCTTTCATTCTTCGGATGTATCGCAGGAATTGCAGGCGCTCTGATCATAGCAGGCAGGCTCTCCGAGGGAATAAGGGATCTGTACGGAGAAGCATCAAACTCAGTCCTGATATATATCCTTATGATACTGGGAGCGGCTGTAAGCGAAGCGATCATCCTGCTATCCGTTCGCCGAAGCCTTTCAAGGACAAAGGATCAGTCAGCTGTATCTGCACTGTCCGGTCAGGGAGGCTTTGCAAGAAAGAAAAATCTGTGGCGTAGTGCGACCATCATAGTTGCGGCCAGTGTATTCATGATACTGGTGCCTTTGGGAATGAAGAGTACTATGGCTGCCGATGACTTTGTCACATATATGGGTATAGGAAACAGCCATATACGAGTGGATGTAAGACAAAACGATATAAAACAGGCAACAAAGATATTTGAGGATAAGATAAGAAGAGATGACAGGATAGAGCGATACTCGCTGATGCAGACCGGATCCTACAAGGTAAGCTTAAGTAACGGAAATACCTACAGCATTACGATCGAAAACGGAGATCATAGCATGTTTCCCGTTAATTATAAAGAGGGAAAACGTCCCGAAAATGAAAACGAGATAGCTCTTTCCATACTTAACGCCGAGGAGTTTGGAGTTAATGTGGGTGATACTCTTACAGTACTCAGGAAAAAAGACGGGGAGATGATCGAATGTCCCTGCAGGGTATGCGGGATATACTCCGACATCACAAACGGAGGAAAGAGTGCAAAGGGATGCATGATAAATGATGAGACACCTGTCATGTGGAGCATCATATATATCTCTCTTAAGGATGAAAGCCTCGTAAACGAATGGGTTGATGAATATTCATCTGGTGATGACGGGTTAAAGATCGTAAAGATAAACGAGTACCTTAACGGAATGTACGGACAGACGATAAGAAATATATCAAACGCATCCTTAATGACCATAACGCTTGGGGGAGTGATCATAATGGTTGTAATAATCCTTCTGATGCGTCTTGTCATCTGGAAGGAAAGAAAGGAAAGCTCGCTTAAAAAAGCACTCGGATTAAAGAGTGCGGATATCTGCATGTATTATTTAAAGAAACTGTCTTTGTATGTCATATCGGGCATACTTATCGGATTGCTTTCAGGAGTATTTTTAGGACAGAGACTGGCAGGCAGTCTGCTGGGAATGATGGGGGCGCAGGGATTTAAGTTTGTTATCGATCCGTTATCGACATTCATATATATTCCCTTGCTGATAGCAGCATCGGCATATATCGCATCCTTTATCAGTCTTTTGGAGATAAGGAAAATAAGTGCTTCGGAATGCTTAAATTCGGGACTGGAATGATTTATGGGAGGTTGTTATGAGCGCATTGTTAAAAGTTAAAGATATTGAAAAGAAAGGTATCCTAAAGGGGATAAGCTTTGAAATACAGTCAGGTGAGATGATAGCCGTGATGGGACCTTCGGGATCCGGAAAATCGACTCTTCTTTACAATGTATCCGGGATGGATCAGGCAGACGGCGGAGAGGTATGGCTAAACGGTACTGAAACAGTGCACCTGAGCGAGGATGAAAAGGCAGATATCAGATTAAATCAGATGGGCTTTGTATTTCAGCAGATGAACATGCTGTCAAATCTGAATATCATCGATAACATCGCTTTTCCCGCAGTATGTGCGGACAAGAAGAATCGTGTGAGCCATTACGAAAGAGCTAAAAAGCTGTTGGATGAATTTCATATCTCAGATCTTGCACAAAGAAGCGTAAATGAAGTATCCGGAGGCCAGCTTCAGAGAGCATGCATATGCCGAAGCATGATAATGAATCCTAAGATCATATTTGCCGATGAACCTACAGGCGCGCTTAACAGGACTGCCGCAAAAGAGGTAATGGATGCATTCCTTCGTATAAACAGGGAAGGTGCGACTGTTATGATGGTAACTCATGACAGCAAGGTAGCCAGCATGTGTGAAAGGATACTTTATATCCTAGACGGCGAGATAAGAGGAGAGCTCGAACTTGGAAAGCTTGAGATGGATGACAGGGACAGAGAAGTAAAGGTTGTCCGCTGGCTTGAGTCAATGGGATGGTAATGCATATAACATAACTTACATCTCTAAAAGAAAAAACACAAAATCATAAAAGAAATCAAGACAAATACATGCCTGAAATGATAAAATGATCTTATAAATCTCATGAGAAGAGAGGGAAGGTATGATTACTAGTACTATCGGAGATCTGAATATCGTTTCACTGGTACTAAGAATGCTTATCGCGACGCTTCTTGGCGGAGTCATCGGTCTTGAAAGAGGAGCGAGCGGACAGTCTGCAGGTATCAGAACATTCGCGCTTGTATGTGTCGGTGCGGCAGGATGTGCCATTGTAAACCAGTATCTGTTCTATACTACCGGCTCGGCTGATACGGCACGTATCCCGTCCACGGTAATATCGGGTATCGGTTTTTTAGGTGTGGGCACCATAGTCGTAACAGGAAAAAACTATGTAAGGGGACTTACAACGGCGGCAACGCTCTGGAGTACCGCAGTCCTTGGACTGTTTATCGGTTCAGGATTCATTGCAGGAAGTCTTGTCTGCTTCCTGACCATCATATTCATAGTTGTAGTTCTCAATAAGGCATCTCTTTTCCAGGAGGAGATAGCAAGCAAATTTACGATGTATCTTGAGCTTGACAAAGAAACAGGCGTTGAGGAATTTCTTGAATATATGACTTCACACGGATACAATGTTTCAGTCCTTGAAAAGCAGAAGAATGCATCGATCCATGCGGATGATATAGGACTATTGGTAAACTGCAACATACATAAGCATAAATCACATACGAATCTTATAAACGATCTTTTCACACTTGATTCGGTTCACTACGTGGAAGAGATCAAAGCATAGATCATTCAAGGCCTTAGTGATAGTGAGTCAGCATTAAAGTCGTGGTAAACTTAAAAGAGGATGTCGGATCATACCGGCATCCTCTTTTTATATTACATGGTATTGTTTTTGCATATCTTTAATAGCTGTGCATATAAAAGATCTTTTTCTTTTTTCGGACAGATGAATGTTAAAACGGTTATGACAGCCGGAATGATAATGAAGAACCATATCTGAAACGGAGGGGTCATATCTCCTAAACACAGATATGTGATCATAGTGACCGCAAAGATTATAAGAAACACGCTGTCTATAATAATAACTAACGGCTTTACGCCTTTTATCTTTCCGTAATGGTAGCATATCAGATTATCGTCTATGATCTCTGCATACAGTACCGTCCTGAAACTGTTCTTGATCATTGGATGTTTTCTGTAAAACCAGAATTTATTCCTGTTAAGCCTGCCTATATATTTCTCTTCGGTTACAAATGTCTGAGGCTTATCTATGTAACGGAAAAAACTGTCTTCTATATCTGTGTTGTATTCAATATACTCTTTTGTCATTCTGAACCTGCCATTCCTCGTTTAACCGCTTTACGTCTTCTCTGAGCAATTTGCTTTTTTAGTTAATTATACTCATAAATCACCAAATGTTAACAGAGAACACGGTGCATGCGGATCATATAACATCAAAGGGCAGGATAAAAAGCTGACAGGGCGTCTCTTTGACAGCTGGAATGAAGCATGAAAATCTTAGAAGATGACAGGTGATATGTACCATCTTTGCTGCTTTGTCTGAACTGACCCTCAAAAAGCTAGATTTTATAGGTCTAACTTTTGGGGGTCAATTCATTCTTTCATAATGATTTTGGGCTGTATCATTTAGCTTATTTATGCATAACTAACATAAATATTGAAAACTAACATTATATATGATAATATAAAATAAAAATGTTAGAAGGTGGTTGATGTGAAAAAGCTTTTCGAGCAGGTATACGGAAGAAAGCTGAATTCCTTTGAAGAGACAAAATATTCATTACCATTATATTTACAAGATGGCAAGAAGTTTTACAGAGTTACAGTTTTAGGCAAGACGTTTGTTGTTGCCTTCTTTGAAACTCAGGAGCGATTTAATATAAAAACCTTAAAAAAGCAGTTGGCATCATATCAAAATGTCATTAAAGAAGATGTCGTTTATGGCTTTGATAAGATCAGTTCCTTTCAGCGCAGGAGCATGATTGAGAACGAGGTCCCTTTTGTATCATGTAATGGTCAGATGTATTTGCCGTTCATGGGTGTGTTATTCGAAAAGTGCGCCATAGCAGAGGATGTTGTCAAGGATCGTTTTGCACCGTGCTCACAGCTCCTTTTTCTGTTATTCTTATATGAAAATGATAGCTATACCAAACTGGAGGCAGCAAAAAGGCTGCATGTTTTGCCGATGGCAATATCCAGAGCATCAAAGCAATTGCATGAAAAAGGCCTGATAGAGGAAAACAAGCAGGGCACTGAAATTGTGATGAACGTCAGTGTGAAGGATCGAAGAGATCTGTACGAGAAAGCAGTAAAAAATTTTATTAATCCTATCCAAAGTGTTATTTATCTGTCTGACGCAAGAGTTGACATCAGCACTCCTGCGTCAGGGGAATTCAGCCTGTCTCGAAGATCTGACATGGGCTATCCAAAGTATGCTGAGTATGCTTTATACAAGGATTTATCATTCTTTAAAGGATTGGTCGGAGTGGATCCTGATCTGAATTATGAGAGTGATATAGTTCGTATTCAAAAATGGAAATATGATCCGCTTATATTCTCATATAATGGACAAGTCGATCCGGTCTCTCTTATGTGTACATTTGCGGATACTACTGACGAGAGGATTCATAAGTGCCTGGAAGATGTAAAGGAGGAAATCTGGAATTGGCGGAGAATATAGAATTAAAGAATAATCTTATGTCGTTTAGAGAGGCATTTAGAGAATTTACGGATTATTATACTTATAGATTAGTCTGATTTTGCAGAGTCGGATGCTTTGAGGCAAAGATTAAACATACAATAAAGGAGTAGTATATGCGATTTGGTTTTTCTTATGTGGGACTCATCTATCTGATAATGTTAATAGTCCCGAATATCATATGGGCAAAGAACAAACCTGTTGATTATGATAACTATGTAAAGAATGAGAACAGGATACTTCTCATATTTGAAAGAGTGGGAGAAGTACTGGTAAGCTGTCTTGTACTCATATTTGCGGATCTGAATCTGCGCTCATGGACAAAGTGGGAATTATGGCTGGTAGCATCCTTTGTGTTTATGATACTTTATGAGCTTTACTGGTTTAAGTATTTTAAGAGTGAGAAGACCATGCGTGACCAGTACAGAAGCTTTTGCGGCTTTCCTGTTGCAGGTGCTTCATTACCTGTGACCGCATTTTTCTGTCTGGCTATCCACAGGATAAACATCTTGCTCGTGATTGCAGTGATCATCCTGGGCATTGGACACATAGGTATTCATCTTGCTCATGAGAAGGAAGTATACGAAAAAGACGAGTCGGGTATCGTAAAAAAACTACTGAGATTTAAGTGGCTGATCCTTGTGGCGGCTGTGGCGATAATCCTCATGATACCTGTATGGAGCAGGAGTATATCGGGGGCAGGAGTGCTTCAGTTTTCCAGTGAAGCCGAAAGATATGAGTATGATCCCGATAATCTGCTGGGAATAAAAGCAACTGTCGCAGACGGAAGGAACATAACCTATATCTTTGAAAAGGATAAGTGCCTTTTTAACAGAAACGATGTAACAAGAGCATTGTTGAATGATAAGATATTTGCCTGCAGGCGCAATATTCCATCCGTTCATCCTGAAACGGTCGTATATAACGAAAGCAACAAAGAGGTATATCTTACCTTTTGTTTTACAGAAGATGATAACATGGAAAAAGTTGACGGATTTTATCTTTATATATCCGATGACGAATGGATAACAGTAAATCAGCCGAAAGATACCATATTCGTAGATCACTATGAGATAACCACACGTGGTTTTCAAAACGCCGGTACGGATGCTGAGTATGAGTACGCGTGGGGAAACGACTGGACACAGATATGGAATAAAGATGATTCCGGTAAGTGGAGTGAAGTCAGAGACAGACATTATTCATGGAGTACAATGCCGATTGAATAAATGCTGTATAAATATATAAGTGTTTTCGGTTGTCAGGTGTGTACGGATTAATGACTTTAGTTTTTAATCATAAGAACTGCTGACAATCTTTTTCTCATAATAGGCCTCCAATCTGATATCAAATCTTTCGATCAGATTCTTTACGAAAAAACTCGACATTATATCAAAAGATATAAATGCCGAGTCACGTGTACAGTTATATTTCAAATATATCAACGTTCCCAGACTTGCACCAATAACCAAATAAGCCTATAGAAAGTTATAACAGTCCGATATCCGAATTAAACGATCATCTCCAGTTCTCGAAGAATTCTAAAACGAGCTTATTCGTATTGATGCCGTCAAGCTCCTCAGTATACCATGCGTGCTTCGCATCTTTCACAAGGACGCCCCACACAATATCTTTATCCGAGTCTGCTCCGTACTTGCTGATGATCATACCGTCTTCTGTCTCGCTCTCGGACTGCTTATTAAGTCCGTTTGAAGAAGCCATGTAATCAATGACGTCCTCAATAGCAGGATCAAGAGCTGTCTTTGCGCTATCATCGAAATTCTTCGGAATGGATTCGTCTATCTCTCCATAGACTACAAGCATTCCAACGTCGTTCTTTTCGGGACGCTTGTTCCAGAGTGTCTTGCAAAGATCACCGCCGACACTTGCGCAGGCAAGGAATGTATCCTGAGCTTCAAGCGCGAGTCTGAAGTTCATGAATCCGCCGTTTGAGAAACCGGCGCAGAACACATGATCCTTGTCGAGCGAGTACTCATCAACAAGATAGTTTACGAGAGCTTTAATGAATCCGACATCGTCGTAATCAGGCTCGAGCCTTCCGTAGTTCCAGGACCTATAACTTCTTCCGGCCTTCGTGTTGGAAGTTCCGGATACATAGCAGACAGCGTAGCCCTTCGGAAGCGCATCGTTATCAAAACCGCTGGTGCGGCGGAAGTTTTCGGCTGAATCACCAGCTCCGTGAAGCATCACGATGAGAGGCGCGCCATTACTCTCCGGTGGAAGACTGATGACAAACTCACGCTTTATACCATCATAGGTGCAGGTGAAGACGTTTTCATCTGTTTCAGAGAGGTCCTCGAGGTCCAGTACGACGCGTTCTGTGGCTGATTCTGCTGTATCTGTTTCAGCAGCTGATTCAGTAGTATCTGTCTCTGTGGCTGATTCTGCAGATTCTGATTTTTCGCTGGCTTCGTCGGCAGATATTTCAGTTATTGCTTCGGTCATATCATCAGCACTCGTATCAAGCTGTGGAGGGGTTTCTCTTTCTCCGCATGCGCATAATGAAAATGCGAGCGACAATACCAGGATAGATGTGAATAGTTTTTTCATTTGTATTCCTCCTTTGATGGGGGATAATATCCTTTATTTAGTTGATAGAACAGATCTGGTTATTCATAGCCATAATCCTCAAAATCAGTATAACAAATGAAAGGAAAAAAATCACTATATATAAGATGTATGACAATCAGCGAAAGAAGATTCATGCTGCTTAATTGAATAGTGCTTCCATTATCATCTATATTATTAGATAATGATTATTATAAGGTGGGAGATTTTAGCTAAGGAGAAAATATATGTCATCAATAACATGTCTAAAGTGCGGCAAAGAAATATCTGATACTGTTAATTCATGTCCGTACTGTGGTTTCACAATTGAAAAACAACCTGAAAAAAAGAAGGATAAAACAGTCATATTATTCATTGTTCTGTTAGTCTTGGCAGTAGTTTTAACAGGTTTGATACTATGGTATATCCTATTTGCAAAAACATGGATAAGTATAGAGATATCCAGGGCGGATAATATAGTCGAGACAGTCAGCTGCTTTGAAAAAGAGTTTTGTTCAACTTAATTCAAATATACGTTCAAAAACACTTTTGTAAAAAGGGAGATATTTATAGAATAAAAGAAGACTTTGAAAAAGTAGAAAAACAACGTGAGGGCTCTGATTGTGAATATTATTCAAAAATATTGAGTTCTTCTATATTAAAATATTTAGATTCTAAAAAAGGGTAAGAATACAGTTAGAGTGTGGTACATCATTCAAATAAACAAGAGTCTTCAGAATATAGTCCGTCAGACTCTTGTTTTATTTTAAAGTCCTCTAATAATACTTAAATAATCCTGGCGTTGATCCACTACCGCATATATTGTGACAAGCTTTTTCGCATCATCTACCTTGTAAAAGACCAGATCCTTTTGCGTTATTAGAACACGATATCCTTGTTTCCGCAGGATTTGATATCTTGGCCTTTCTCCTATATAAGGATCATCAGCAAGTAGCATAATGGCTTTTTCTAATTCGTTCAGCTTTTTGGTGGCAGTTTCACAATCGAATTTTTCCGCCACATAAAAGACGATCTTGCGGATTAAGACATCAGCGGTGTCTGTCCGAACAACATCGTATTTCAAAATCTGCCCTCCTTAAGCATTTTCCTTATATCATCAAAAGTATCTTTTATAGGAGCAATACGATCGTATCTTACATCCTCTTCGGCTTCAGAGAGAATCTCAAGAAGTTCTAGACGAGACTTCATGCGGTTGTATTCTTCATAGGAGAGAGAAACAGTGTCTCCTTTCCCGTTTACTGTTATGATGACTGCGGTATTTGAATCTCTGCACTGCTTTGATATCTCATTATAATGGTTTCTAAGATCGGCGGATGGCCTAATATCTTCATGAATTGCAAACATGTATAGTCCTCCCTAGATAGACATATTATATCATAAAATGTCTACGAATAAAAGCGATTTCTTCATAAGGTGTAATATGAATTGTAATTACTATTGGATAGTTTAGATATCATACCAGCAAAGAAAGATTTAATACTGGCAAAATAAAAAGGAAATAGAAAGCATATGTAGAATAATATAATTGCACATATGAAGGAGGAAAACATGCATTACTGTGTATCGGATATCCATGGCTGTTATAAAGAATTCATAAAGCTTATGGATATGATAGGTTTTGGAGAAGATGATACTTTATATGTTATAGGCGACATTGTTGACAGAGGGCCGAGGCCGGTAAAGATCCTGGAATGGATGATGAAAAGGAATAACGTGATACCGATCGTTGGAAACCACGAATATATGATGATGAAGGTATTGCTGCCGGGATTAAAAGAAGCTAGTACTGAAGAAGAGATAGAAAAGACCTTAACACTAGATTATATTGTAGACACCAATATCTGGCTTTGCAGTGATAACGGAGGAAAAGTGACAGCCGATGCGTTTAAGCAGCTGTCAAAATATGAGAGAGACGACCTTCTTGATTACGTAAAGGATTTTTCCTTATATGAATCCGTTGTGGTAAACGACAAGACGTATGTGATAGTCCATACGATAGATGACAGTATAAAAAGCCTTAAAGATCTAAAGGAAAAAGAGATCACCGATTTAGAGGCTTTTTTAAATTCAAGACCTACCTTTGAAGGTAACTGGGATCAGGATGATCTTTTTGTGATCGGTCATACACCAACGTGGTTCCTTGGGAAGAAGGATTGCACGATATATAGAAATGGAAACCTCATTAACATAGACTGTGGATGTTCTATGGGCGGAAATCTGGCTGTAATCTGTCTTGAGACAGGTGAGGAATTCTATGTACCTGGCAATCAGTAAAAAACATCAACGAATAGTAAAGGAGGAGAACAATGGCATTTATCATTACTGGCGACACACACGGGACACTTGATATTCAGAAACTGATAGTGTTTTTCGATGAACATGAAAATGAGTATACCGCTGATGATTACCTGATCATATGCGGTGATGTTGGAGTATGCGGATTTAATCCTGATGACGAGAAGGAAACAAGACGCATACTAAGAGACCTGCCGGTCACTGTTTTATTTGTCGATGGCAATCATGAGCATCATCAGAGGCTTAATGATTATCCTGTGGATGAATGGATGGGAGGCAAAGTTCATGTTATCGAATCTGGAATCATTCACCTTATGCGTGGCCAGGTGTATGACATAAAAGGGATGACATTCTTTACATTCGGCGGAGCAGCCAGCATTGACAGGAATGTACGTATAGAAGGATTTGACTGGTTCCCAGAGGAAATCCCGACTCATGAAGAATATGAAGAAGGATTGGATAATCTCGAAAAATGTGATTATAAAGTCGATTATATAATATCCCATACGGCTCCTAGAGAGGTAGCAGCAGCACTTGGTTATGGAGAAGATTCAACTGATGAGATAGCACTTAGAAGATATCTGCAACAGATAGCTGATGAGGCCGACTATGAAAAATGGTTCTTCGGGCATTTTCATGAGGATGAAGTAATAGAGGATATATTCTACGCTCTGTATGACGAGCTGATTGTTGTTGAGTAAAAATGCTTATGTTATTTGATTTTACCCTTTCCTACAAAAATATAGTATGATTATTGTGTAAATAAGAAGCATTTTCTGAATAAGCCATAGAGGTAACGGCATATGATCGAAAACAAGACAAGAATATACTATGAAAATCAGGATGGATGGACAGAAGCTGATTACAATGCTCTTCATAGATACATCTCAAAGATGATCGAACACTCTAAAGATAGTGTCGGTTCTTATGATGGAAGAATCAGGCTTTATGAAATCAAAGATTTAGATATTGAAGAAATGACCGATGAAACAAAGGTTTTGTTGTATTGCTCAATAATGTCACAAAATCCGGCTCTGATAGATGAATGCGAGAATCTTTATAAGCTTAAGACTATATCTCCGCTGACAAAAAGGCTTATATTGAATCCATTTAAGAGAACTGGTTCGGCGATATATAGAAGATATAATGTTCTATATTGACTTAAAAGAAACTGACAAAAAAACCCCGTAAACATTTAGTTTACGGGGTTTTATAGAGCGCGAGACGGGACTCGAAGTTAAAAGTTTTTGAAAAAGTCCCATTTTATGCGGTTTCTGGGTGGTTACTTTTGGACGGTAACCAAAAAAGTAACCAAGATAACACATAACTGTCAACGCCTATAATACAGATCTAATTAGCCATAGGTAAACGTGAAATCATATTTATCTGTTCACGTTTTTCTGATTCGACCTTTGTACCAAAGTAGTAATGATTTCTTGTTGTGGAAATATCAGCATGTCTCATCTGTTCCTGAACGAGTTTTTCGCTTACGCCCATTTCCAACATCTCACTACAATACGTTTTTCTTAATTTATGGCAACTCCTTACCGTGATATTTAACTCTACACACAATGCTCTCAAAGCTTTATCAAGTTTATTGTCGGTTATATAATCACCGTTTTCTGCCATAAACCAATCAGAAGATTCATTATTCAGTTTTCTTAATTCCAACATATGTTTGTAAACCGTTATGGCATCATTTGATAATAAAATGATCCCATTGCTGGATTCGGTCTTTGGAAAATCGGATACGATCCTATGAGATTTTCCGTCGTCGCCTTTTGCTTTAGATAAGGTTCTTTGAACGTGAAGTTTATCGTCCCCGACAAAATCACTGAGTTTCAAGGTACACGCTTCGCCAACTCTTAACCCGGTAAAAAGTATAAACAGCAATCCCACATGTCTCATGCTATCCCAGTAGTGTTGAATGATATGAGAGATGATCATATCAACTTCATCATCATTAAAGACTTGCTCTTTAAATTCTTTGGGTTTGAACTGCCTTGATGATGGACTGTACATAGATACTAATTCCTTTACATATATACAGGTATATCTCTTATATACTTTTGCATATGAAAATACGCCTGTGATTATCCCCTTTAAGTTATTGAATGCTTTTCTTGCAATAGTACCTCTGAATCTGTTGAGTACATCATCTAAAAACATCATGATGTCTTCTTCACGGATCCTGTCGATTCTGGAAGTATCTAAACCGGTACCTTCTATGAAACGGTGATAATCATTATCTTTCCGGTCATATGTATTCTTAGATACCTTTCCACATTCCAGAGTGTAATCCTGATACATTTTAAAACACTCACCAAAGGTTGGAATATCTATGTGTTCCTCATATTCTTTTACTAAAGCAGCCTCAAGTTTTTCTTTTGTACTACGCTTGATCTTCTTCCTACCATCAGGTGAAGTCTCGCACGGAACATTAGTGTACCATGAGCCGTTCTTACCTTGCCAGATCGCAAAAGGATGTTTTTCTAATATTTCAGCTTTTTTCAATTCTTCAACATCTGTTGTAATTCTGGACATATCAAGTATATCATGTTCGATGGCGTACTTCAAATTGTCAAAGTCGGAATCACTTAGCTTTGTAGACACGAGGCTTCACCTCCTTTCAAAAAAAATAGACCCACATATTTGTGCGTCCGTAATGGTAACTTTGTTATATTCTTATATTTGTTTTGATCATCTCGTTAATGAATGATCTTTATGTTTAGTAACTGCTTCTTTTGACATGAGTACATCAATATTTTTTGATGCAGTCATCAGCTGTTTATGGTCAGAGTTCAATTTGTGATATTCATCATAAAGAGCATCCTTCTTCTGTATGAGATCATCAAGCTGAGCTTTGATATCTGCTGTCTTGGCAGCAGGGTCTATATCTTTAGATGAAAGAAACTTACATGCTGATCTGAATAACATCATACCGGCCGAGTGTTCTTCTTCATATTGTTTACTTTTACCTGATCTTAAGTACCCTGCATAAACATTATTGTATTTGTCTCTGCGCTCAAGTGCTTCATATACCTCTTTTAGTTCGGAGATCTGTTCTTCATACTCTTTAATAGCTGAACGCTTATCCTTGATAGCATGAGCCCATTCTTTCTGTTTTTCTTCGATCGCAGAAAGAGAAGAGATGCCATGTGTATTTAAAAATGCATATGTGGCTGCTATGTTTTTTACTTCCGATAAAGCGACCTTGTTTTGATATGCAGGACTCTTTATCATATCCAGTCTGTCGGACAGATCTTTTAAAAGACCGATCTGCTGTTTAGGTGGTGCAATGTATGGAGTAGCATCAACATCTTTATATCTTATCCGTGTTATGATCGTGTCCTTAGTATATCTGTCCCCAAGATTTTTAAGTCGCATATAACGCTGGCTGCCTTCTTTTTTGATCGAATAATTATCATTGGTAATCTTGATCTCATAACCTGATTTCTTTAACATCTCGATCAGTTCATCAAAAGAATTCACAAGAGGTATGTATGAGTCGATCGTGTTTTTTAACACCTGTCTGTTTGAGTTGTTTGCCCTTACATCTTTATATTTGTAGTAAGGCTCAGCACTTTTTACGTTACTCTTTATAACGGACAGACCATATGATGCACATAATTCATCATTGATGTCTCTCATCTTATTGAACGAAGTATAATTCTGTCTGAACTTCTTATGATCGGTAAATGACACATTGTTAAATATGATGTGGTTATGAATATGATTCTTATCAACATGTGTCGCCAAGACAAATTCGTGCTCACCGTTAGTGTATTGCATGGCAAGTTTTTTACCTATCTCATGTGCTAGTTCAGGAGAAATCTCACCCGGTGCAAATGACTGGATGATGTGTTGTGCTTTCACATTTCCGATCTTTGTACCATAAGAAGCTGTCTGTTCGAACTCTATGTCTGCTGTATGGGAAGCGCATCCATAAGATGAAACGAGTATCTCATCATCGGTCTTATCCGGATTGGTTATGTAATTGATCGCATCTAATACTGAGTACCTGATAGGATGTATCTTTGATATTGCCATATGCTCACCATCATTCCTTTTATCTCATCAATAGTTTCCTTGGTCACGCTGTCACCTGAATTCAATGCATGAGCTATCTGATTTATGTTGTTACCGATCTTGTTTAGCTCATAGGTAAATTTCTTTATCTGCTCAGAATCATCGATCACAAAAAAGTATGCATCGATCATACTGCGGCGTGCATACTGTGAAAAAGAAGTTACATGTGCAAGCTCCATTCTCTCTTTAATAGCTTTTTCTTCAGCATCCGACAGATAAATAAGATGTGCGTTTTTTCTTTTTCTGTTTGGCTTTTCTCTGTTCATTTTTTACTTCCTCCTTTCTTCATGTTCATAAATAAAAGTGTTAAGGGTTTGGGGTTACTCCAAAAATCATGGCAGCTTTTTAGCTGACATCTTGCAACTGTGTATATACAGTTGCTATGCTTGCGATTACTGAAAAATGAAATTTACTCTGATTTACAGGCTCAAAAAACAGACTCATAAACACGCGAAAAAATGACAACAAAAAAAGACATCCGCAGTAGATGTCTTAAGAAAACCGGCGTGTTGACTAACGTTATAATGATCCCTGTAATAGCAGGGCGGATGATAGATACGGCATATGGTATGATCGCTTCATCATCTGTTTTATATTCTTTCTGCAATACCAGAATAGCATGTTTGGTTCACTCATCATATACATTAAAAAATGTTCTTACTGTGGAATTACCTGACTGATGTCGTCAATAAGAACATTAAAAAAGACATCTGTAAAGATGCCGTAAGGAGATCTTTATGCTTGTTTATGATACCATCTTAGCACGATGTGCCTCCCTGTAAAAGGTATAAATATAACCGTGTTATTCTATAAATATAGCCGAGTGATTCTAAAATCATATAAAGTATCATGGATGATCTGCACGTTGTTTATATTAACATGTTAACACGGATGTAACTAAAAGCAATACTCATCAGGGTATCGGTTTGGTACCAATTAGGTTTACCGGTCCTTCGTTGCCGGAGTCTTTAAAAGATTCTTATGATATCATTGTAACATGTATGTTTGGAAAAAAGTGACCGTCTTATTCCCATCTTATTCCACGTGTATTCCATTTGGTTGTCGACTACATCATTCCTGAAGATATCATCGAGCAATGATGTCGGATCTTTTACAATAACATAATATCACACTGGATCATTCAAAAAAAGGCATTCAAATTAACACGTTATTAACAAAATATCGATACAATAGTCTTGAATAAAAAAGATCAGTCACTAAATGTCCTGATCGTTTACAATAACATATTAACATGATGATGTTCCAAATAAAAGGTAGCGATCTGTGTCAGATCTGTACATTTACTGTGGAATTGAAATGACATTCTTCTCGAATGTCATGCAGTCTTAAATGTTTTTTGTTGATGATATAATGGTATCGCACTTAAAAGAAATAATAATACTCCTATAGGTAGAATAGTCAGTGGATCTGTTATCTCAATCTTTCATAATACTATTATCACATATTAAAAACTGACAATCAAGACAGTTTGGCTTACAAATCATTGATAAAACATTAAAGTCAGTCATGGCTTTTGATATTTATACTATAACAAAGCAATCCCCGAAAAAAATAACATATAGTTCTCGACTTATTCCACATCTGTTCTTAGATTCAGGTATTGTGTTTTAGCAACATCAAAAAGGTTATATGTATCTTTTGTTTTTATTCTTCATGATACGATTATCACACGTCTAGATTTTTCAATCAAGGCATTATGGTAGATTGTATATATATCAAACATATATAAATTGTCTGTTTTATAAAATGACGAAAAAGATTCTTGTGTTCTAAAAACATGGCATACCTATTTGATTACCATGCTTTTGGGATGCGCCACTATTAATAGTATTGAATGAATATGATCATTTATATCCTTAATCCTCTTGGCTATCATCTGCTCTGAATATGAGTCTGTCAAGGCAACATGAACTGATAAGTGATCCACCTTGACAGGCGAATAGACGGAGCCATAATATGAAAATGAGGATTAATGTAAGCATACTAATTGATTGAACTATTGAATGCAAATCATATCAGTTAAAATAGGCCCTGCTTGATAACGCCACCACTACGATAAATATAGATACTGGTTATTCTGATTATGTTACATAGAAAAAACAAGATGATCAAATCAGCTGAAAATTGCACGGATAATAAAAGAATAAGTAAAGGACTAGTTGTCTTCATAGTATTTGCAATCATCCTTGCTTTAGGAGCGACAGTACTCTTCATTACGCAGAGCACTGCTGTTCAAGAGCGTATCGCTCAAAAGAAACTGGAGAAAGAGACTTTTATATGGCCTGATACATATATTGCTTCTTTAATTCCTATACCACAGAGTAATAATGGGCATATAGGTTTTAGCAATGAGAATACACTAGCAGTTGACATTTATAAAACATCTGAGGATGATTTCTTAGAATACAAAAGAAATTGTTTCGCACATAGTTTTTCTTATTGTACTAACGAAAACAAGTACACGTATTCTGGATATGATTTGAATGAAAACATTATAGAGATTTCGTATGACATAAATAATAAATCAATGAGTATCTATGCACATGAGAGTGAGGATGCGAGTTTGCTTAGAGGTATCAAGCATTATGAATTGGAGTATTATTCTTATCCATACACTGTAGGAGCTAGTGACAACTGTCATTATGATTCTGTTGTGAAGAAATACCTTACCCCTAAGTTAACAACTGTTGCTGCACTGAAAAAAGAATTCCCCTTTTCTGAAGCAGCAAAAGAAAGAGCAACAATAAGGCGAGGAATCAAACTTGATGATTCGGATATGATATGGGTTTATGCTTCATGTATAGATGATTATCAAGGAAAAAAAATAAAACTTATATATGATAAACTGAATATAACAGATAAAGAATTAGATATAAAAACTCATTTCAAAGTTATTAATTCAGATTCATATATTGAGTCTTATTTAGAAAAAAGCAGACTTATCGTAATATCTATTTTTCCTGTCGATACAGAAAGAGTCAAGAGTAGTGATATAAGTGATTTGTCTGAAGAAAACATGGGTGTGAACTATGAGTATCAGGATGGTCTGTATATCGTAGATGGAGATATGGCATTCATGCACAGAATTGTACTGACAGGAAAAGATCCAAATGCCAGATATGGATCAAAGTACATTGTTCTAACAAACAATCCTGATATTACATTTGAAATTGTAAGTCGCAGCCTGTTTAGCAGCAATTCCAATGACTGGCTCACAGATACTGTCATCATTGGAATGCATGTTATAGATGATAATGGGAACATCATTCCGGACAACCAGGATGAAATAGAGGATTGTGAGGTCATAAAAACTCAAACATCACCTGAAGGCCGTATTATATTGACAGAATATAAAGGTAAAGTCACATGTGAATGTGATATTGATCATGATGGTAAAACAGAAATTATATCTGTAGACTATTTAGAAACACTCAAAGATGACCAGATACCGATCAATATGACAATAACAACTAAAGATGATGGAACAGAATTATGGAATGATGATTATATAGGTCTTCCTAGCTGTGCATGGAAAACTTACTATGTGACAGTTATAGACGACGATGTGTATCTAATAGAATACTACCCACCTGAAGAATCACAGGGACTGTATTACTATTCATGTAAGGTATTCAATATTGATAGTACGGGAAATGAAGTCATCTATGCTGATATATCCGGTGACACCGAGGATGCGATAGAAGAATTTAACAAAGAAGCATCACAATATTTGGATAATGCCTATCTTTTGATATCTACAAGGGATGGAGAGATTAATACTAATAAATAAGAGAAACTCTGTTATAAAAGGAATTGGAATTATGAATGGTTGCAAAGAATGCAGCATATATCAAATACGACACAATATGTGTGAATGCGAAGAATGTCCGGGGTGTGGAAAGAATACTCTAGTTTGGAAGCAGAGTGAAATTGGCACGCTACATATGGAATGTACAGAGTGTGCTTATACAATCGGAGTAGACCTGAATACGCCATGTGAGCTTGATCCGGTATTCAACAAAAAGCTTTTAATAGTAATTGAACCACAAGCTGAATTGCCATCAAAAGATATCATAGTTATTATGGCTAAGTAATTTGAAATGAATTCTCTTCAGATGCGTAATAAGTTGATTGATGGGTTTTCCACTGAAGTGAGTCGTGAAAAAGCTGAGAAACTCATAAGTTTTTTGCAGGGTAATAAGATTGCTTATAAGGTTGAAGGTTATGTGGATTTGAGAGAAAAGTATACGTTTTATACGGAATGTGGATATCCATATTCTCAGATGCGGACTTATTTAAGTATTGATAGAGGACAAGAATGATATGGACATCAAGGAATGATATTGCTGGTTCAAGGCATAAAGGATCAGATATCACATCATACCTGATTAAAGATATAAAAGGACTGGATATGTTATGGATTTAAAAGACACGAGTAAATATCTTAGTTTAATATTGCGTCATAAACCGGAAGTGATAGGTATTGATCTTGATGAACATGGCTGGGCTAATGTGGATGAATTGATCAAAGGCATATCCAAAACACATAAGCTTGATATGGATATTCTTGAAGAAATAGTTCAGACAGATAATAAGCAAAGATATTCATTTAATGAAGATAAAACTTTGATAAGAGCTAATCAGGGACACTCAATTCCTGTTGATGTTGAGTTGGAGAAACAGAAACCACCAAAGTATTTATATCATGGTACCGGTGAAAAGTTTAGAGCATCTATTGATGAACAGGGCCTCATTCCCAAGGGCAGATTATATGTACATTTATCTTCAGATATTGATACAGCTATAAATGTCGGAAGCAGACATGGTAAGCCAATAGTATACAGAGTATGGTCGGGTTTGATGAATGAAAAAGGGTATGAATTTTATAAATCCGTGAATGGTGTATGGCTTACTAAAGAAGTTCCTACGGAGTACATCAAGAGAGAAACGTTTGATGATAAGGAAATAGAAAACGTAATTCAAGATATTAATTCTATTCTTCTGAAGACAGAATTGGATGATGAAAACGAAGATGATACATCAAGAGCAGATGCAATATTAGAACTTGATAATGTATATTCCTGGGAAGTATTACAGCAGGCAATGTTCAAAATATTATTAGATGATAACAGATCGGAAGATGACTACTATCAGATGGCCGTTGTGATATGGTATGCAATTCTTGAAAACAAAAAAAGAATAACGAATGATCAAGTACTCTTGAAATTCAAGAAAAAAACCATAATCGGATTATTGTATTATAGATTGAGGCATACGGATATCGCAGAGAATCTGATCTGGAGTATCACATGTGAACTGTATCATTTGGATTATTGTAATTCCGAATATGATCCTTTGAAGGATGAAAAAATCATATCCAAACTCGAGTATTATGGGATAAATACACAATAAAACACACTATTGTTTACTTTTAATTGATAAAGGGTAATTTAACTAGTTTATAGTGTATCAAAAGGAAGAAAAGGATAAAGGTTTATATCATGAGAAAATACAGGGAAGTTTTTTGCCCGGTTTGTGAAAAAAAGTACATGACATATGTTCATGATGACGAAGGTTATGATGTTACCATTCGGCAGGTAGATAAAACTTTGCATGGGTGGTCAGATTATTGCCCTAAATGTAATACATGTCTTTTTATTGAAGATCATGTCCTTGAAGGAAGAAAAATGGATGATTTTGACGAAAAAGATGTTCAACAGAAGTTCGTTCTGAGATAGAAAACGGAGGTTTCTATGACAAGACTTGAGAAAAATGAAACTTCTAATATTAGGAAAGAAATGAAATTTTTGAATGATAGTATTATTCCATTTGTAGGCACAGAAACATTCAAATTGGGAGCTACTCTGCAAAATGTAAGAACATATCTAAAGAGCAATAATATTAGATTTAATCAGAGTGTTAATCCTAATAAAGGGTGTACACCTGAAGTACCATGGACATTTATTGAGATCGAGAAGAGCATAACGCTTTGTTTTGTTAAAGATATTTTATTTGAGATTCTTTTTGAGAATGAGTATAAAGGTATGCTTCCCAACGGATGTTCAATCGGCACAAAAATGTCTGAGTTAGAAAAAAAGGATCCGACTCTACAATATAATGATGCAGATGAAGATTTTATTTCTGAGAATGGATATTGGATAGGTGATGAGATTGAGACAGGCCTAATATGCTCGATCACAGTTTTTTTGCCCGAAGTTGACGGAGATGATTTTTTTAAATATGAATGGTTGGAAAAATACTTGAACAAGGAATAAATCATTATGAATGATGAATCGAAAGAAATATTATCCAAAGCAATATCAGATGTCGGATACTGGCAGTGGTGGGATGAGGTCGAAGGTGATGTCATGGTAGAATTCGGCGGAGTTCTTCTGTATGACGAATCAAAGAAAGGAAAAAAGCCAAGATCGAGTACACTCGCACTCTGCTACTATAATAATGCTTTTCTTATATATCTTGATAATGATACTATCCCTAAATGGTATGATCTTCTCCATGAGGATGCAATCGATCCGCCTACTCTTGATCCGGATGGTTTTATCTTTGATGATAAGGCATATGCCATAGAACTGCTTGGCAGATTCAAGAAAAGACATGGCCCGTTCTCAAGTGAAGCCGAAGCCAGGGAAACCATCGAAAATGCCAAGAATATCCTTGCTGCGACATGTGGCGATTACGGTTTTATCATCGGTGGAGATATCACCACTGTATATAACAGAAACGGTGAATACTCAGATACTGATATAAAGAGATTATCAAAAAAATGGTGGGAATACTGGAAAGACTACTGGAATAAACGTGGAACAAAAGATGCATACGATTCAGATTATGCATGCGAAGTCACAATCCCATGCAAATAAATACTCTCCGCACATAATGTACGGAGAGAATATTGATCAGTAACCAAAATGACAGCGAATCAGTCTTCCTCACCGCCTTCAGCGGCAACTTCGGCATCGATCATCGCCTCGGTGTCAGCTGCAATTTCTTTATATGTTCCGATAAGATTAGAGATAAATTCACGTGTGGTAAGGTCGCCATCTTCATATATCTCTACTATTGCACCTGCTTTTACCAGTTCATCATAACAGCGTCTTACTCTGCGAATACCTGAATCATCGATATAATCACAGTCAAATACAAAATGATTGGCATCTATGGCATTTTTAATCTCAGCCATAGAAATAGGATTATATTTACGGATTATTTGTATACATTTGGCCATTGAACCAGCGGATTTTATGACCAGACCGATCTTATCATCTGTTGTATAGCTCATTATATTAACTCCTAGAATTCTTTTATGTACATGGTTTGCATGCCAGGTAGACTGTTCTTAGGATTATCTTCATGATATACCTTAATCGTCCACCATTTAGATGATTACTTTACCGTCAATCAGACGAATGACTTGATAAGTCAATGCGGCGTTTTACCATACTTTGAAAGAAATCATCATAGGACAGTCGAAGAATAAGGAAAGAATAAATGACATATTTTCGGAGAGAAGTGCATGTGACGCAGGTGTCAGTGTATTCTCGCGAGTTAAGTCGTTTCGAATCGTTCGTTACGGCTTTTTTATTTCGTATCGATAATCTTGCCATCCCCTGAATTTAAACGGTCATATTTGAAAGAAATTAAAAGTTCCTTTAAAGTCCTTTTTATTGGACAGGTATTGATGCATACTTATATTTGGATGACTTTGTGTTTGTAGCTGTCAAGAAAAGTGGACAGAAAAAATACCACGTAGGAGGTAGAGATTTCTCAAAGTAGACACATAGAACAAAAACTAAATATTTTGCATTTTTTGTGAGTAGACACTCAAATTTAAGTGTATTTTTGATCACCTTCAAAGCGCTTTGAAAATGTATCGTTTTTGGCAATTAGCCCTGCTTTATAAAGGGCATAGTAGTTGTCTGGTGTTTCATAATTCAAGGAATAGCAAGGTCGCTGTGCATTGTAAAAGTCAACATATTCCGAAACAGCGGACCGTACCCAGTATCTATCATGAAGTGTATCGATGTGGAAGTCTAAAAATAACTCTTCCTTTATCCATCCGTTCAATGATTCGTTTACAGGATTATCGGTCGGTGTACCAGGTCGTGACATTGACCTAACAATGTTTTGGTCTTTGATTAATTCTTCATATGCCATTGAAGCATAAACAGATCCCTGGTCTGTGTGAAGATATGTTGGGCATCCGTCAGGACCATCGATTTCAAGTAAATCAACTATTTCTTGAAGGCCATACAAGTAAGGTTCACGGGAACCGCGTCTGTCAGAGAGTTTCCAACTAAGAATCTGCTTGGTAAATACATCGAAGTACATAGTGAGTTCGTAGTATTTATAACCGGCATGAAAAGCAGTCATATCAGAGACGATAACCTGACGAGGGCGGTCAACAGTATCCCAATGAGCTAATATCATGTTTGGATATTTATCCTTTATTTTTCTGGGTTTGTAACGCTTACGATGTTTGGTTTCCGCATGAATATCAAGGTATCGAAATGCCTTATATATCAGGCCTTCAGAAAAATATACTCCATAATTTATGCGGATGAAAGCGGCAACCCAGCGATAACCATGGGAAGGGTGTTCTTCATGGACAAGAGAAACATAATGCAGAGCATCGTAAAACTTACTGCAGCGAAGCTGATGGTCAGCTTTTGACTTGAGATGCTTGTAGTATCCTGAACGGCTTACACCCAAAATGGCGCATAAATCCTTCACGGGATAATGCTTTGAAAGATGCTCAATTACTTTGAATTCTTCGGACTTAAACGTTGCATCTGGATCTTTCCATCTGGCGTCGTCCGGATTGCATAATTTTTTTTTAGAAGTTCATTTTCGAGTGTTAATCGAAGGATTTCCTTTTTGTAAGCTTCTTCAGTAGGGTTTATACCTTCGGGAAGTACTTCAGGAAGTCTTGAACCTGCAGCTAAACCTTCAATACCTGCAGAATCGTATTGTTCAATCCATTTGTTGAAAGTTTGGAGCGTAACATTGTTAGCCCTACAGAATTCACTCTTGGAAATGTCTTTGGACTTTCGAAACAGTTTAATTAGAAGTTCTTTCTCAAAAGGATTAAGTCGTTTGCTCATGTGTATCATCTCCTAAAAATGGTGAGAGTCTACAATGCAGAATCTACAGTTTTATGATACCTATTTGAGAGTATAATTTCTATCTATTTCGTGTCCACTTTTAGTATAGCAGCAGTTTGTAGCTTAGATATTAGTAAGCATGTTCAACTGAGATGGATGCTTCGGTAGATACATCACCGTTGTAGACATGATCTGAAAGAAGCTGCTTGATTTCATCTGGAAGGACAGATACATTTATCGGTTCTACGGGAATCGCAATGCAATTGTATATTTCATCATTGTCGTAGTCGGTTATGTCATAACAATAGATTCCTTTAGATGCTAGATCGATTGCATCTTTAGTAAGATCATTCTCTGAAGTAGGAATCAATAACTTAGCCTCGGTAATCTTGGGTGCTGTGTTAGTAAAGTATTCTAAAAGCATATCGGTTTCTTCGCGGCTTTTGCATACGTATTCAGGAACATTACCGCATCCGGCTGATGTACATTCGAAAATATTGCCATTTGTATCAACGGCGAACCACATTATATCTTCGCATTGAAGATCAATATCACTAATTCTCATGAGTAGTACCTCCTATTTTATGAGATCTGAAAACATTTTTTTGCAGTTGATGCAATAAGGTCGTCCTTCTTTGGTACGTGGACGTATTGCATGTGTTAGCTTGATATCTGAAATTTTGCTACCACTTAATAAAAGATCATTGACAACGTGAAATTCGGCACAAACACCAATTTTGTTCTTAGTAGACAACCCTTTGGTACCGACACCGCCAATCATTTCGGCACGCTTAAGTAATTCCGGATGGATTTTTTCGGGAATTTCGCCGGCGAATGCGGTGGCTATTTTGCCTGTTTTAACATCGTAGGCACCTATGGCCATAGATGGTTTTTTACTTCCTTTATAGTTGGCAATCATTGTGTGCACAGCTTTATAAGCTGTTGCTCTTAACATTTTAGCATTTGCTGTGCTAGTAGGGAAGAGGCCACTTCTGGCTTTACTCATACGACTTCCTCCTTTCGTAGTATTCACTGGTTTTACTAGGAAATACTATGATGGCCACGCCCTTGTTTCGAAGTTCATCGAAACATGGATAATTGGCGGAGCCGTATACGATAAGTGTATGTGGTGTTAGTAATTCGTACATTTTTCGGAGTCCATCGGCAAAAAGCGCGTAATTAAGTTTGTACTTAAGACTACTTGCTACGGTTCCTAATGCGAGCATGCTGTTATGTGGATTGCCATCAAAGCAGTACTCCCATGTGTCAGGCGTGTTCCATCTGACATTGCTGATTACTTCGAAACCATGGGATGCAACCCAAAAGCCAAACGCGTTCATCCTGTAGTAATTCCATCGTTTTAGTGGATCGGGAAAATCTGCGTAGGTTGATGGGTCGGGTAAGATGATGCCATCAAAATGCGAAATGATTTCGAGTACTTTTTCGGGATAGATCCAGAAGCTGCTTTGTTTCCCATCAAATTTGGAATCATCGATGTAAAAATGAATAAAGGCATTCACGTGATAATCGTCTGATTTGCCACGCAGATTCTTTTTGTGGATTGTTTTGGCTTCATCGTATCCAATGAGTTTACTGGGAATCTTTTTGGCAGTAGTTGGACAAAGAGGAATGTCATGGGGTGAGAATGTGGCGTTTACAACCATGAAAGCATTCCAAATGTCGGTTAAGCCGGCTCTGTTAATTGGTGCAGTTTTGTGCACAGTATTTTTCTTCATTGTTTTACCTCCTTGTGAAGAAATAGAATTTTTTTACAAGATGAGAATAAAAAAATTCGGAAGAATAGTAGTTATTGCACGGTTTTGAAAAAGTTTTGATGGGTTTTGAAAGGAGAAAACCATGAATCTGGCAGGATATGTTAAATGCTTGCAGCAGCATGCCTTAAATAAAAGAATATCGGATGAGGAGTTTCTTAATGCTGTACTGAAACCATACATTGTAGCGGGTGAGATAGATAATAAGAAAAATGAGGAGTTACATTTTGATAAGTCAAGAACCAGCCTTATCTTAAATCGGCATGAAGATGTGCCAAGAGCTTTAAGAAAGGCCCTTAATGCAATTAAAATATATCCATGGACTGAAGATAATTTTACGGAATTTATAAATGATTACATGGCCCCAAAAGAAATACCAATGGTTGTTAATGAAATAACTGAAATGATTGAGGCGGATAATGTAATCATAGACAAAGAGTTTTTGATAGGTAAAAATTCTATACCGAATGTATTTTTAGCAGATACGTTAATAGAATGTATTAAACTGAAAAATGATGGATTTGATCCTGAGGGTGAGATATTGAGGAACGGATCATATTGCGTAAAGGTTGTATATAATGACATCCTTCAGTATGCGTTCAGAAAACGTTCTAAGATGAAAAACATAGTTGTAATACCCGTAGATACAGAGTTTCATACTCATGTTACGAGAAAATATGAAAAAAAGGAGTTGAATGAAGTATCGGCTACGTCTATTCATGGACAGTTTTTGACAAGATGGGAAAAGAGTGGAGAAAATGTAAATCTACTGCCGTCAAGGATAGCAAAGAGCATAAAAGCGACTGCCGATTTTGATGGTAAATATCCGTTAGGTACTATAGCTACCATTGAGAATGACTCAACTATCTTTTACCTGATGGCTATTTCTGATTTTGATGAAAATAACAATGCACACAGTTCAAAAGAGGATATTATTCATTGCGTGGATGAATTATCGATTTTTTATGACAAATATGGAGATGGTTATGATCTGTATATCCCGCTTATGGGCACAGGAAAGTCTCGAGCAGCTGTTTCTTTACAGGAATCTTATGATATTCTGGTTGATTGTTATAAAAAGAATAAGGCTAGAATACAAGGAAATATATATATAGTTATAAAAAAGGATTTTGAAAAACATGTTACTACAGAAGAAGGAGGAAACTAAAAATGTATTATCGAACAAGAACTTATTTAGCAGGTGACTGGGATGGTGACAGTAGCTTAATCCAACAGATATATGATTGGAGAAAGAACGGATATTTATCATTGGATTTTACTGATGCCCACGATCTTACCCAGGCAAGAGACGGAAGTTTAAACTGTACAATCAAAGAGTCACTTTCGAAAAGATTGAATGCTTCAAAAACATTCGTGCTTGTTGTGGGTGATAAGACAGACACTGTGACAAGCGGAAGTTGTCAGCATTGTGGAGATTACTCTTCGTACTATAAAACTTGTTCTCGTAGAAAAACAGTTGATTATCGTAGCTATATTAAATATGAATGTGATAAAGCTGCGCGAGATTATAGGAACAATGAAATGAAGGTTGTTGTTATCTATAACTATATGAGTGTACATAGGGATAAATGTCCTGAATCAGTTAGAAATATCGGAATTCATATTCCAGGAATCACTCGTGATAGTAATGGCAATCCCAAATATGATTATCGGGCAATAAAGAACGCTATGATGAATTAAGGGTAATTATATATGGTTCATGGATTAGAAAACTATAAATATGTGAGAGATACAAAACTGAGAAGAAACAAATTTATGGTTAATCATAACTATGCGTGTTTATTAGATTCAAATCGAAACATCAATTATTTCGGGAACACGTCGATAGCATATAGTCCAGAACTACAACTTTTCCTTTCCTAGGATAGAAATATCTATTTGAAAAAGGTAACCAAAGGTAACCAAGATTTTAACTCAGGATCCTATGAATAAAAAGTGCTGGAAATGCAGTAAAATAGGGATCTGACACAAATCAGATCCCTAAAATAATAAGAGCGCGAGACGGGACTCGAAGTCGATGGTGCCTCGCAAACCCGCATAAACACTGAAAGGAGGGCACGCTATCAACCCGGTGTATTCAAAGTGTATTCAACACACCCGCATTTTTATGTCAACCAACACGCTTGTTAACTAATGACTTTTACAGAACTCATATAGCTTGGGAATATCTTCAGTAACAGTTTCCCATAATACATTATCGATATGAGGGCTGTATATCTGTTACGATGGCTCTGTTATTCTAGAAGCAAAAGAAACGGGAGAGGGAGAAAAACAGAGAAATGACGATTAACGAAATGCAGGAAGGCTCCAGCGTTACACTTACAGTCAATTTGGGAAGTGAAGATATTATCTTTGAGACTAGTGTCATTCAGGGCTTTAATGAACCGTATAAGAAAGCATTCAGTATTGCTGCAGAACCGATCATGAAAGACGGTAAGATAGTGTCTCTTGGAAGGCATAGGATATCGGCATCTGTGATCAATCTGGCAGATAACAGGGAGTATATATATACCATTGCATTTAACGGCATGAGCAAGGATAAATCACACCTTTTGTTATTCAGTCCTGATGATGCTACTGCCGTAAACCATAGAGAGTCTTATCGTGTTTCCTGCAGCTATGAAACCGTGGCTCAAATCGGAAACAATCGAAAGACAGTAAAAGGTTTTTTGCATGATATATCCTTTTCAGGTCTAGGAATGGTATTTTCAAAAGAGGATTTCACAAACCTTTCCATTGGGGCAGAGGTATCTGCGTCCATCTATGATTATAATGAGAGAATGTATAAAGTAACTGGGCATCTGGTACGTTTCGTAGAGGACTTCGATGAAAACAAGACTCTTATAGGTGTAAAGTTTATAGAAACACCGATGGCTGTCGCAGGACTAGTGGCAGCACTTCAGCAAAAAGAGCTCAGGGTTCGGAAAAGACTTGAGGAAAAGGGAGCTAAGACCTAGATATCTCAGATGTATTCTATCTATTAAATTCCTACAATAAGTTTACATGCCCCATGGATGATGTTATTTACATGAGGAAAAATCTTAACTTATAATATAAATGGCAGGTAGAATAACAATGGTAGTGATTAAAACTTCGATTTTCCGGCGTCAAAGAGAAAGATAACAAATGAGCAAAAGAAATATTTTATTATTGTCAGTTCTTGTGATGGCATTGCTTCTTGTTGGATGTGACATAAATTCCAATATTGATCCGGCTGATAAAGAACTGGATGATGAGATTGTCAGTGTTGATAGATTCATGGAATACTACGGTGTTACAGAGACAGATATCCCTAGAGACTATATCCTGGATTTTATCATGCAATACAGATTCAGGGAGGATACATTAGCCAAGAGAGATTACTGGGCCATGGTTTCAGCTGATTATCATAATGGTGTAAAATACGGAACGGATACCGGCAGGATTTTTCAGGGAACGCCGAGTGAGCTTCAGCTTGAAGATTTTATAAAAGAAGCGGATGTGATCATGATTGAGTTTGATATGTATTATGGAGGCGAGCTGGCTTATCCGGGAAGGATGACACTTGATCTTAAGAATAATAAGATATATTATGCAACAAAACAGTTCTCTGATTACACGGATGCGGAGGAGTGTGCAGATCTTACAGACGAGGATGTACAAAGCATCAGAGATGAGCTGCCTAAGCATATCTCTCAGCAAATGAACAAAGATTACGAATACAATCTTGATTATACCTTTGTGATAAGAATGAAAGATAATGAGTATAATGTAAAAGGCTATAGAGGAAACAGCGGTGATGAACTCAATTATCCCGGATTTGATACATACTGGAAGGAATTGTACAAAAAGAAATTTGGTAAAGAGTTTGTTTTTGGAAAATGATCAGATACCGGACATTACTAAAGTGCGATCAATAGTAGAAGACTGTTTTAGGTGAATTATGAGTTTTTGGAGAAAACATTATGAAAAAGTCAATTTGATAAAAAACATCTTGTTGATAACGTTGCCGATCGCTGCGTTTGTTCTTTTAATCTCATTGCATGGCATTCGGATCAATGAGAAACACTTTCCTGATCGTGGATTAAGAGGTGCAATCATCGGTTACGTTGATAAAAACAAAAATGGTTATTTGAACAAGGAGGAACTGGAAGAAGCAAAGATCCTTCCTGTTTGGGGCGAGTGTTCTGATCTATCGGGTGTTGAGAAACTGAAAAATCTGGAGAGAATCAGTTTTCGTGAATGTTCTGATCTATCGGGCATTGAGAAGCTGACCAATTTGAAAAGCCTTGGTTTAAGTAATACATGTCCTGATCTGTCAGCCGTTGAGAATCTGACTAACTTGGAAGAGATCACTATAGAGAATTGTGTATTCAGCGACACATTTGTTTTTGATAATGAAGCTTCAGTTACCAATCTGATATTTCGCAATTGTGTTTTTGAAAATGGGTTTTTCTTAAATAATGATTCTGTAGAAAATATAGAATTTGGTACCTCGGGATTTCGCGAATGTGAGGCGAGCGGTGATTTTGTTTTCGCGGATTGTGATGCACTTAATATTTTCAGAGCATATTTCAAATCCGAGCAGGAAAAAAGCTGCAGCATAGATCTGTCAGGATGCGATAATCTGGATATTGTAACTATTTCAAATGATCAGGTACTTACTTCTGCTGACCTCAGCAATTGCAACAAGCTTCGTTCATTCGCTATATATGATTATAATGAAAAAGTTGAAATAAACCTGAATATCAGCAACTCCCCGAATATTGAAGAAGCTTTTCTACGTTCAAGCGCAATTAAAAAATTGGACATCAGTGACTGCCCACACTTAATATCTGCATCAGAACAAACTCCACATGAAGGGGATTACCACGTAAGCTTGATATATGAGAGTGAAGATGGATTGATAGTAACGGACAAGGAACAAATAATGTTCATAAAATGATCAGTTCTTTTGTAGCTACAGAGCATAAAACTCTGTTATAAAAGGAATTGGAATTATGAATGGTTGCAAAGAATTGAAAAATCATCGCAATGATAACTTTTAAAGTAATAAAAAGGAGATTGGTTCAATCCCCTTTTTATACTTAATAGGTAAATATGCTTTATCCAGAGCTACAACTCTTCCTTTCATATAATTAAAACTGTGGTTGTTTGAAAAAGGTAACCAAAGGTAACCAAGATTTTAAGTCAGAATCCTATGAAGAAAAAGTGCTGGAAATGCAGAAAAACAGGGATCTGACACAAATCAGATCCCTTTAATAATAAGAGCGCGAGACGGGACTCGAACCCGCGGCCTCGACCTTGGCAAGGTCGCGCTCCACCAACTGAGCCACTCGCGCATTTTATGTTGTTGCGTCAGCAACATAATGTATATTACACGATGAATTATGATATGTCAAGCGTTTTCTGGAAAAATATTTTACCCTGAAAATGTGCGTTTATAAGCTGATTTTCCTATGATACAATTATCGTATGGAAAGAGAAGAAAGATATATTCTGATCGGAGTCATCACATCGGATGAGGCTCTGGTCAATTCAAGTCTGGATGAACTGGCTCTGCTTTTAAAAACGGCAGGAGGCGTGGAATGCGGCCGTCTTACACAGAGACTGGAACATCCCGATACAAAATCATACCTTGGAAGCGGAAAGGTTGAAGAGCTTAAACAGGAGATCTATATACGTGAAGCCGATGCAGTAGTATGCGATGATGAGCTTTCTCCTGTTCAGATGCATACACTTTCTGATGAACTCGGGGTTAAGGTTATAGACCGTACGCTTGTCATCCTTGATATATTTGCCGCACATGCAAAGACAAGGGAAGGCAAGATACAGGTTGAGATGGCACAGCTAAAATACCGCGCATCGCATCTGTCGGGAATGGGAACAGCCCTTTCAAGACAGGGAGGCGGTATAGGCACGAGAGGTCCGGGTGAAACAAAGCTCGAGACTGACAGACGAGCCGTACGAAGCAGGATGGGACAGCTTTCAAGACAGATAAAGGACATGGAATCTGTCAGGAATACCAACCGTAAAAAGAGACGACAGGAACAGATACCTGTCATAGCGCTTGTCGGCTATACAAATGCAGGAAAGTCTACGCTATTAAATGCTCTTACCGGATCAAACGTCCTGTCAGAGGATAAGCTTTTTGCCACACTGGATCCAACAACAAGATCACTGTCGCTTTCAGACGGAATGCAGGTACTCTTAACTGATACGGTAGGATTCATACATAAGCTTCCCCATCAGCTTATCGAAGCATTTCACAGTACACTCGAGGAAGCACAGTATGCAGATATAATCCTCCATGTTATTGATGCATCCGATAAGCAGTGGGAGATGCATAACAAAGTCGTATATGATACGCTTTCTGGCCTCAACGTTACAGGAAAGCCTGTCATAGCCGTATTTAACAAGATGGATGAAGCAGGTGACGATGTCATCCTAAGGGATACTTTGGCATCAAGGACAGTAAGGATAAGCGCAAAAAACCAGACAGGCATAGATGATCTTCTTGTTGCAGTTTCGGATACGCTTAAGGAGATGCAAATAAGAGTAAAAGCGCTGATACCTTATTCTGACAGTGCCAAGGCAGCAAGGATGAGAAGCCTCGGTCAGGTCATATCCGAAGAATACCTTGAAGAGGGGATACTCATCGATGCATACCTGCCAGGATGGATGGCTGAGGAATACAGGTAAGCTGTCATATATTAATATTTGATCCCTTTTTACATTTGTGTGTCTGTTAATATCGGGATTTGTAAGAAAGGAAAAAACGCGTGATAAAAATATCATTCCGAAGGAAATCCGTATGTATGGGAGATGATGCGGGAAACGGCGAATATATAATTGAAATGAATGACGATGCCACGCTTAAAGATTTGCTGTATGTCATTAAGCAGGGCGGCAACGGCAACGACTGGCCGATACCATATACCGGGGCAAACAGCTTTTGGGTGATACAGTCCAATATCGGAAATCTCGCCAGAGTATACACCGACAGCGATGGTGAATGGCACATCGATGACTATTGCTGTGACGAACTCACGCCGCTGAATAAACTCGGCATCACATGGACTTTCGGCGACAGAGAGTGAGAAGAAACACTTTTGAAAACGGAGAATATTTATACACAATCAAGCAGTGATCATATATGTGATCGCTGCTTTTTGTCATGATGAAATAATCGATACGATATGTTATGATATAGGAAAGCTCTGACATGTATTTTTGTAAAGAAAGAGTATTCAAAAAATGGATATAAACAAGTTAAACCAGTTATATAAACCCAAAAGAATACTGTATTATAAACCGGCCTCAGAGTCAGATATGGAAGCGTTCTACAGGGGCATTATATGTCACGAGGTGGACAGATATACCAACGCATTCGGAACATATGACTACCCGGGCATATTCTATCTGTCATCACTATCAGAGCCGGTGATAGGAATAGAATACAGAACAGATGATGACAGGATTGACTATCCTGATGATCTTGAATCAATGATCATCGATGAGAACTATTTCTATTCCATCGAGTTTGACAATGATCACAAGCCGACAATAAAGCTTATAAATGATCTGATCGAGGAGATATCAAGAGCCGATGATGCAGAAAGGGTATTCAGCAAGCTTGCCATAAAGCATTCACCCGATGTCATCGGTGTGTTCTCTGACGGCAAGAAGACAAGGATACTCTATGAGTGCGACCTTGTCTATGACAGGGCTAAAAGGATAATGGAAGACGACATTGAGTTTCTTGACAAGGAGCTGCTGTTTAAGATGGCGTTTTTTGATCCGATCACCGGTCATAACAGCTGGTATCATCTTGTGCCGTATCTTGAGATGCCGATAGATGACGGCATACATGACTATGCCTTTGTTCATTTCGATATCAAGGCATTCAGAGTCATCAACGAAGTATACGGTCATATCGCGGGAAACAATGTCCTTTCAAATGTCGTAAAGGCAATGAACGAGGCTGACTTTGTCTATGCATCGGCAAGATGCCATAACGACAACTTTGCCATGATGATAAAGGACATGCCAAAAGAGGAGACAAAGAAAAGACTTGAGGAATTCTTTGAGAGCATATCTCATCTTAAGGAAGATCCAAACTATAGGATATATTACAGGTGCGGTGTCGTACCCATGCTAAGATCGATGCTTCTTGGAAACAGGGTAGCCGATGCCGGAAAGCTCGCACAGGCACTCGGAAACAACCACTCCGTTACGGATATAATCATGTATACCGACAAGATGCATGATGACATCATGTGGAGCAACTACATAAAGGCATATGTGGACACGGCTGTTGAGAACGACGAGTTCTTCATAATGCTTCAGCCGAAGTTTGATATAAACACTGAAAAGATAAAGGGTGCGGAAGCGCTCATAAGGTGGAACTACAAGAAAAAGGAGATGCTTCCTCCTTCAAGGTTCATACCTTTCTTTGAAAAGGACGGCACCATTAGCAAGATCGACGATATAGTTTTGAGAAAAGTCTGCGAGGCATTTGACAGATGGAAGAAGGAAGGCAAGGCTCTCTATCCGATATCTGTAAACCTTTCGCGTGACAGACTGTATGATGTAAATCTTATCGATCATCTGACAGGTATCGTTGATTCATATGACGTTGATCATTCACTGATTGATTTTGAGCTTACCGAAAGCGCATCATATGACAATACCGAGCAGATGATAAAGGTATTAAACGATCTGAGATCAAGAGGATTTCGCATATCCATGGATGATTTCGGTACCGGATATTCATCATTCTCTCTGCTGACACAGATGCCCATAGATACCTTAAAGATAGACAAGAGCTTTGTTGACAAGGTGGGAACGGACGATGAAAAAGCGCATGATATAGTTGTCATTAAACATATCATTGCGCTTGCAAAAGAACTTGATTTTGTATGTCTTGCAGAAGGAGCAGAGAAGAAGTGCCAGGTCGACAAGCTGAGACAGCTTGGCTGCGAGGTAATACAGGGGTACTATTACAGCAGACCCGTACCCGTTGATGAATACGAAGAGAACTATCTTTCAAGGAACTCTCTTATCTGATAAATGTCCTTAATGGCGGTTGTCGCACCGACAGCCGTTGTACATATCGCTCCGCATGCATTTGCGAATCTTACGGCTTCTCTTACAGGGGAGCCGTTTATTATCTGCGATGCAAGGCCTGCCACGAATGAATCTCCGGCACCTGTCGCATCGACTGCATCTATATTAAAAGCATCAAGATGAAAGGCAACTTCACTGTTTTTAAAATAGCATCCTTTGCTTCCGAGCTTTATTATCACATTCTTTATCCCGTATCCTAAAAAGACATCAGCCATTTTTTCAGGTTCGGTCATGCCGCTGTAGTATCCGGCCTCATCCTCGTTTGGCGTGATGAAGTCTATATATGGAAGGCAGTCTTTTATATCATCAAGAGTAAGCTTCCTAAAATTGGGCAGCTTGGTATCGGCAAAGATAAGTACTCCCGCACCTGAAGCTTCCTTTATAACTTTATTTATTATATCCGGATCATCAAAGGGCGCACGAAACAAAGATCCCAATAGGAGCGCTTTTGTATCTGTCAGATCTGATATGTGTTCATCGGGACGGAAATTAAAGGTATGAGCCTTTGTTGTTACGGACTTTCTTGTCCCGTCATCGTTTACAAACATCGTTGTAACGGGAGTGGGAGGCTCATTTCTGTAAAGGATGAGTGATGTATCGACATTGTTTGCTTCAAGACAGGCCTTTATCATGTCTCCGGCACTGTCATTTGCAAGAGAGCACATGATGGCACAGTTCATGCCAAGACGTGCAGCCGTTATGGCTTCGTTAACTGCTTCTCCTCCGATATTTAATGTACCCGACTGAGCCCTGTAGCCGGATGCGGATACCGGGTTTTTGTCAAATCCCTTTATTATTGAATCTATCAGCGCCATTCCGGCGCATATCATGTCGTATTTCATCTGCACCATCTCCTATGAATCAAAAATATCACAAATTGTGTGTCTTAAAAACCCTTTTCTATGATAAAATAAAGGTTAGAGCATTCATATAAGGATGAGAAGGAAAGAAGGTTATGAGTGAGAAGATAGCGCTTTTGATAGACGCGGAGAATACAAGTGTAAAATACCTTGATGTCGTGTTAAAGGAGCTCAAGCAGTACGGTGACATCTCGTTTCAGAGGATGTACGGCGACTTTTCAAACCCGAAGATGAGTGACTGGGCAAAGAGAGGACTTGACTATGCGATAGTTCCCATTCACCAGGCCATCTACAAGTCTGGAAAGAACGCCGCTGACATCATGCTTGTCATAGATGCCATGGATATCCTTTATCAGAACAATGTCGACGGATTCTGCATAGTAACATCCGACAGCGATTTCACACGTCTTGCGAACAGACTCAGGGAAGGCGGAAAGAGAGTGATAGGAATGGGAAAGAGCGATGCCTCAAAGACATTCATATCCGCCTGCAATGAATACAAGTTCCTTGACAAGATAACAGACGACGAAACCGATGCATTTGATGATAATGACAAGAATGACAGCGCCGTTACACCGTTAAGTGATATCAAGATGGCGATAAACTATATCGTACAGCAGGCAGAGAGCAGAGGAGAGGTCGCATATCTGGGATCGACAAAGAGCCAGCTGCAGAGAGAGTTTGCGGACTTTGACGAAAGAAACTACGGATATACGCTGTTCAGGAAATTCGTTGAGGACGAGACAAAGTTTGAGGTAAAGAAAAAGGGTTCTTCCGCATACATAGTAAGAAAGCATCAGGAAGAAAAACAGGATTCTGTCGAAAAGATAGAAAAGTATATAATAGACAAGGCAAGAAACGGAGCGGATCTGGGGGATCTGGGAAGAGAGATACATATAGCCTTTCCGAATTTCAAATACAAGGAACTGGGTTATTCAAAGCTTTCAAAATATATCGAGAGCCTGTCACAGGTTAAGATAATAACCGATGACGGAAACAAGAACTACGTGGTTCTTAAATAGGGGGATGAAATGAAATTTGAAGATCTGAAAAACAAAAAATGGTATAACGGCATGCTGATCGCCTGCTGTGCAGTAATACTTTATGTTCTGCTTACAAATATCGTGAGCGTATGGAATGTCATCACACAGATCATCGGATACTTTGCACCGCTGCTTCTCGGCTGTGTACTGGCATATCTTGTAAATCCGCTCGCCAAGTGGTTTGAAAAAAAGGTATTTAAGAAATTAAAAAAGGAAAACATCAGATGGACGGCATCAGTCATAGTTGCATTTGTCACCGTGATCCTAATGCTGACATTCCTTTTAAGTACCGTGATACCGCAGCTTGTTGATTCGATAAAGACATTTTCAGGAAACTTTGACGGATACGTTGCGGCATTCCAGGATCTTATAGAGCGCTGGCAGCTTTCAAAGTATGTCGATATAAAGAAGCTCATGAGCTCATCCGAGAACATGTGGAAGACCATAGTCGTATATATATCCGACAACATAGATAACATCGTCGAGACAAGCGCCGATGTGGGAAAGACTCTGGTCAACTGGGTGCTCGGACTTGTACTCTCTATCTACCTTTTAATGGCAAAGACATCTGTAAGACAGGGAGT
>JAEEGH010000778.1_pt1 | contig 99821 bp, 90 predicted proteins | sample 9134181 | NCBI WGS metagenome assembly JAEEGH01 (sample SAMN16246544, study PRJNA631951) | gut metagenome | biome: gut microbiome; feature: rumen; material: DP-attached | host: Bos | place: Iran: Karaj | collected 2018-10
AATATAATCCTTCACTTAATATGTCATATTTTCGTCATAAAGAAACTAGTATCTAAATAATGTAAATTATAATACCACAGTTTGCCCTGTTTGCAACCACACAAGTCCGCGGATATGTAAATTTTACAGAAAGCTTCTTTTCGCATTAGCTCCGTCATTGCGAGGAGCGTAGCGACGAAGCAATCTTCTTTTCGTAGCAGCCTAATCTACATCTAACGCTCAATCCGCGAAAAGCATCGCTTTTGCTGCGCAAAATCTCAAGTATGTGTACAAAGCCTCCTCTTTCAAGATGTACACCAGTTACAAGATTACGCGAAGCGGAATCTTGGCCGTTTTGCTAGATTGGACTTATCCGTAGATAAAGCTAATGCAAAACGCCATTGCAGCTTTTTCTGTTTAACTTTTCATTTATTTATGATAAACTCATATAAAATTTGACGTGCAATCTGCTTTTTGCAGACTTATATTCGGGAGGCACTTTATTATGGAAGAAATCTTAAATTTGTTGAAAGAAAACGCCCGGCTTACAGCCGAAGACATAGCCGCAATGACAAAAAAGACCACAGCAGAAGTTAAGGCAATCATAAAGAAATTTGAAGACGACGGTGTCATTCTCAAGTATTCGGCAATCGTAAATCCAGAAAAAGACATAGAAAACAAAGAAAAAGTCTGTGCAGAAATCCAGATTCAGGTGCAGCCGCAGCGTGAGCATGGCTTTGATGCTATTGCAGACCGAATCTACCGTTTCCCGCAGGTAAAGTCACTTTATCTTATGAGCGGCGGCTACGATTTTAAGATTATCATCGAAGGCGATTCTCTCAAAGACGTCGCGCTTTTCGTTTCGTCAAAGCTTTCAACTCTTGAAGGCGTGCGCTCAACAAAGACGAACTTCGTACTCAAGACTTACAAAGAAAACGACATCGTTTATGTTGAAAACGAGCGTGACAACCGCGAAGGAGTTCAGGCTTAATGAACGACAGAAAGGACAAATTCTCAAGCAAAATGGTTGAGATTCCGCCGTCAGGAATCAGAAAATTCTTTGAGCTTTGCATCGGGCATGACGATATAATCTCGCTCGGTGTCGGCGAACCTGATTTTTCTACGCCCTGGGTTGTGCGCGAAGAAGCGTTCTACCATCTTGAAAAAGGGCACACATCTTATACGTCTAACTGGGGATTGCTTGAGCTGCGCGAAGAAATAGCAAAATATCTTCAGCGTTACGAGCTTTTTTACGACCCGAAAACTGAAATTCTGCCGACAATCGGTGCTTCTGAAGCGCTCGACCTGGTTTTGCGCGCAATTCTCAACCCGGGCGACGAAATCATCGTCTGCGAGCCCTGCTATGTAAGCTACCAGCCGCTTGCAACTTTGTGCGATGCAAAAGTCATTCACCTTGACACAAGCGTGAACGGCTTTTACCCGACAGCCGAACAGATTGAAGCGGCCTGCACTCCTAAAACAAAAGCCGTAATGTTCTGTTCGCCGAGCAACCCGACCGGCCGCATAATTCCGGCTGAAGAGCTTGAGAAAATCGCGAAAGTTGTGCAGAAGCATCAAATCTGGTGCCTTAGCGATGAAATTTACTGCGAGCTTTTGTATGACGGGCACAAGCACACATCAATCGGGAAATTCCCCGGAATGAAAGATTATGCAATTATTTTCAACGGATTCTCAAAAGCTTTTGCCATGACAGGCTGGCGTATAGGCTATATTGCCGCGCCGCACGATCTGCTCGTGCAATGCTGCAAGCTTCACGCATATAATTCGATTTGTCCGCCGATTTTCAGCCAGTACGCCGCAGCCGAAGGGCTTCGCCATGGCTGGGCAGAAGTTGAGAAGATGCGCATAAGCTATCAGCAGCGGCGCAATATAATGTACAAAGCTTTTATAGACATGGGCTTGCCGTGCAACGAGCCGGAAGGTGCGTTCTACATGTTCCCGGACATTCGCCCGTCCGGCATGACATCTGAAGAATTTGCTACAGAGGCTATAGAAAAGTACAGCGTTGCGGTTGTGCCGGGCACTTGTTTTGGTGAAGGCGGCGAAGGCTTTATACGCTGCTGCTATGCTACAGACATAACCAAAATTAAAGAAGCCCTAAGCAGACTGAACGCCATGCTTATCTCGCACGGCGTTTCACCAAAAAACTAGCATAACCGTAACCCCTTGAAACAGGCGCTCCCTTGTGCACCGCTTCAAGTTTGCGCTTAGCGCAAAGTTGGCCGTTTTGCCAGATAATTCCCAAACCGCAGATTAGGCAAGTGCAAAACATTCGCCCTGTCATTAAAAGATTGCCGTGTCAAACACGGCAATGACAAGGCTTGCCCCCCTTGTGCACCGCTTCAAGTTTGCGCTTAGCGCAAAGTTGCAGGGTGCGCAGATTTATCCTTAAATGAAGAATAAACTCAGACGCGCACCCGTTAGACCTTAAAGTGGCCGAACATCGATTCCATTGTGTCGATGTTGTTGCGGGTCTGTTTTGCCATGTTAGAGACATCCTGAGCAGATTTATTAATCTCAACAGCACCAGCTGACATTTCATCCATACTTCCGGCTACAGTGTCTGCAATCTGCGTCATCGTCGTCATTTCGTTATTCGTCTTGTTAATTGCATCTTCCATACTGCGGGTCATTTCCTGAACCTGACCGCTTGAATCATTGATGTTTTTCAAGGCATCAAAAACCTGTTTTGAGCCTTCTTTCTGCTCAACCATAGCAGCGCTCATTTCCTGAACAAGGTGGTCTGTCATAGAAAGCTTGTCCGTAATGTTTACAAAAGCCGTAGAAGACAGTCGTGAAGAATCAACTACATCACCGATTGTCTTAGAAATGTCTTTCATGCGCTGACCGATTATGTGCGACTGCTTGCTTGAGTTTTCTGCAAGCGAACGGATTTCATCTGCAACAACGCTGAAACCCGAACCCAGGTCGCCGGCGTGAGCAGCTTCGATTGCAGCGTTCATAGCAAGCAGGTTCGTCTGTGAAGCAATACGTGCAATTACGCCGTTGGCTTCAATAAGCAGCTTAGACTGTTCTGCCATTTCGGTAACTTTCTTGTCAACATCAGTCTGCCGTTCTTTTCCTTCAGAAGTAACGGCAGACAGTTCTGCAAACTGATAGTTCATCTTCTGCATCATAGTGTTTACAGAATCAATATTGCCTATCATCTCTTCGATACAGGCCGAAGAAGTTATAACATCATTTGACTGCAGCTTAACTGTTTCCTGCAGCTTCTTTGCCATATCAATTGAAAGCCCCATTTCTGTATTTGCGGCTTTAATTGCTTTGGTCTGAAATTCTGTCTGGCGGCTGACATTCTCAATATTTGCCATAATTTCGGCAATAGAGCTTGCAGACTCATAAGAAGATGTGCTCAAACTCTGGCTGATGTAATCAAGGTCAACTTCTGCAATCTTTAAGTCTTTTATAAGCTTCTGCTGACGCCCGATAAATTTATCTACATCAATACAGAGGCGTCCGATTTCATCATTCTTATTGTGGTTAATACGGTAAGTCAAATCTGCGTCATCTGAATCATCAGCCAGATTATGAACAGCTTTTGCAACAAGGCGCAGCGGCTTGAAAATCAGATAGTGCAGAGCGGCAAATGTAATAATGCACAAAAGTATAGTAAAGATAATAACAATCGGAACAACAACAGACAAAATAATAAGGCGTGTTTCTGAAATAATCTTTATAGGCAGACCGACAAAGAACATGCCCGGAGTAGGTTCATCTGTATTAACCGGAATATAAACTGTAAGATAGTCGTTACCCTGAATCTTGTTTTTTCCGCGGTACATCTGCTTTTCGTTGCAGACAATATTATAAATTGTATCGTTATTGAGCTTTGTGCCGACGGCGCGGTTGCCTTCCTTTGTAATAATAGAAGTTGCTACACGTGTATCTTTAATAAAAATAGTAACTTCGCAGCCGAACATTTCATGCAGATAGTCAACAATATGATCCATCGTCAGGTTTTCTTCTATAACACAAAAGCCTGAAAAATAGTCTTCGATTTCGATTTCACAGAACGAAACAGCTGAAACGCGGTCTTCAAGAACCATAATGCATGAAAAAGGTGTGTTGGTTTTTGCGTGTTTAAAAGCCTCTGTGTTTTTAAACAAATCAGACTTTGTAACAGTAAGATCTGAACTGTAGACAATATTGCCGATTCTATCCAGCAAATATACTGCGCTTACATCATAGGCAGAGCGTATATCGGTGAGAGCGTCTTTCACATAAGATAGATTTTCTTCTTCAAAAGCTTCTTCAAATTCACTTGAAGCGGAAATATGTACAGCAGCATTATAAAGGCGGTCTGTTCTTTTTGTTATTTCTTTTTGAAAGAAATCAATGCGCTCGCCCAAAAGAGTCTGAAAATAGCGGTCAAAACCGATTTCTGACGCCTTGTTTACACCGATAATAAGGCAGGCAGTATATAAAATTAGTCCGGCACCAATTATTATAATAATCTGTCTGATTAAAGATCTTTGTTTTACCTCGGAATCCATGTTCTTTTCTTTCTCATTCATACCGCTCATCTGAAACCTCCGACGCATTAACATTTAATAAGCTGATATATCAAAAAGATACCCAAAAATATCTAATATCTCTATATTAACATGAAAAAACTTTTTTGCAAGCGTTATTTAGTTATTTTGCACAAAAAATATTTAGTTAGCAAAAATGCAACATACCGAGTTTGCGTAGCAAAAACTGGCAGGGTTTGCCGATAAAACTAATTTGTAGATTTATCCCAAACGCGCCGCCCGCGTCCTGCAAAACTATCGAGTTTGCGGAGCAAACTCGCAGGGTGCGCCGATTTATCTCTAAATTGAAGAACCAACTCCAACGCGCCATCCGCATCCTGCAAAGCTATCGAGTTTGCGGAGCAAACTCGCAGGGTGCGCAGATTTATCTCTAAATTGAAGAACCAGCTCAAACGCACGGAAGAATCGCACAATTCTTTACCAGTTTTTGCAAAGCAAAAACTGGCAGGGTTTGCCGATAAAACTAATTTGTAGATTTATACCAAATGCAAACCCGGTCCTCGACTAACCTGTCAAAAAACGATAAAATGCAGAAACTCAGTCTGAATGGAGCGCATTTTATGCCTTTTCTTAGCATTAACAACCTTTCTTTCACATATTCCGCAAACACAGAAGCTCAAAAACTTGCACTGGATGATATTTCTTTTTTTGTATCAAAAGGCGAATATCTGGTTATAACCGGCTCTAATGGTTCAGGCAAGAGCACGCTGGCAAGGCTAATTTCAGGACTTCTTCAGATACAGCAGGGCACAATCTCCGGTGACGCTTACAGAGGCGGTGTGCAGGCACAGACGCACAGAAACAGCAGACACGTTATAAACAGCGTGCCGAGCGGCATAGTTATGCAAAACCCAAAGACACAGCTCATTGCAGAAACTGTAATAAAAGACGCGCGTTTCGGACCGGAAAACTTGAACCAGCCTGAAGACGAATGTCAGAAAAAGGCAGAAACCGCCCTTAAGCTTATAGACTTGCTTGAAGCGTCAGAGCAGCGCACTGTTACGCTTTCAGGCGGACAGCAGCAGAAGCTCTGCATTGCGGGCATTCTCGCACTGACACCGGAATTGCTTATATTAGACGAAGCGCTTTCGATGGTTGACCCTGAACGCCGCGGTCTGATTCTGGATTATATCGATGAATACCATAAAAACGGCGGCACTGTCTTAAGCATAACGCACAACAAAGAAGAAGCTTCAAGAGCACAGCGGCTTATTCACCTTGAGCATGGCAAAATTGCTTACGACGGCAGTTTCCAGACTTTTTATGAGCGTTTTGCGTTTTTTAAACCGAATTATACAAAAAGCGCAGCCTTAAGCTGCCAGAATCAAACAGCCTGCAAAGTTATAGACATCAAAAACCTTGAATACGCGCACACCAAACAGACAAAGCTTTTTGAGAATTTTTCGCTTGAAATAAAAAAAGGAACGCTGACCGCTGTAATCGGCCAGTCTGGTTCGGGCAAAAGCACATTGTTTGAACTGCTTTCTGGTCTGCTGATTCCGGCGGACGGCAGCATTTACGCAAGCTCGCGGCCTGTGCTTGCAAGCCAGGACTGCGCTTCTACCATTTTTGAAGAATTTGCCGCCGACGATGTGGCTTATGGCCCGCAGCAGCTCGGCATTTCAGGCAAAGAACTGAAACAGCGCGTAAAGCGGGCAATGGATACCGCCGGCGTTCCATTCAACGAATATGCGGACCGACATACAACTTTTTTGTCAGGCGGCGAACGGCGCAAAGTTTCTATTGCGGGCATAATCGCGCTTGATGCAGAAATCTATTTGTTTGACGAGCCGACCGCCGGGCTTGACCCAGAAAGCGCCGTCGCGACAATTAAGCTGATGCAGAATTTGTGCGCGCAAGGCAAGACCGTTGTTTTCAGCACTCACCGCACAGAAGAAGCGTACGCCGCCGAAAGAATAATCGCGCTTGAAGCAGGCAAAATCATTAGCGACACTGCGGACGGGCAAGCAGACGGCGCAGTTGCTGCTGATGCGCAATCTGGCACTGGTGCAGCCGCAAAAATAGCTGATCCACAGGCGGCCGCCTGTACACCAGCTTCAGACGTTGCAACAACCGAAAATGCTTTTGCACAGCCCGCCAACAGCACGACACCGGCAGCAGCCGCGCTCTCAAAAGTTGAGCCATTCGCTAATGCGGCAGACATCGCTTCTTTTGCAGGTTCTGCCCTCGGCGGCTACCACAAAGGCAGCACAATCGCCCACAGGATGACGCCGCTTGCCAAATATCTTGTGCTTCTCGCATTTTTTGTGGCGGCCTTAAGTTTGTCGAATATTCCGCTGCTTTCGGCTGTGTGCGCGGCCGGCATTTTCTACGCGCTTCTTGCGCATTATCCTGTCAAAAAGCTTTTCAAAAACTTCTTGATTGTTCTGCCATGGATTCTGCTGTTTTTCGTTTTTCAGCTTGTGTTCTTTCCGCCAAAAGACGGCGAAACTGTTTACTTTCAGTTTTATTTCATCTCGCTGACCGCACGGAAAATCAAGCTGGGCGTTGTAACGCTGCTTCATTATGTCGGCGTACTCTGCCCTCTTTCGGTGTTTGTGTACACGGCCACAGAAAGCGACATAACTGACGGCATGGAAGCACTGCTGAAGCCGCTCGCACTGCTCGGGATTCCGACAAAGCACATCTGCCTTGTTACGAGCATCATTTTCAGATTTATTCCGCTGTTAATGGAAGAAGCTGCCGTGATTTTGAAGGCGCAGACAGTGCGCTCAAGCGGCACTTTAAGGCAGCTACCCAAAAAAAGCAGCGTAATCTCAAAATTCAAGCTGCTGCTTCCGCTGTTCGTGCCACTCTTTATCAGAACGCTGCAGCGCGCCGAATCTCTGGCAGAAGCTCTCGATGCGCGCTATTATGGCTATTACTGATTGCACGGAGATTATCATGGAAAGCATAAACAAATTCAATTTTTGCCCGGAATGCGGCTCTAAGAACATCATTACAAAAGCCGGAACGCACTGGGTCTGCCCAGATTGCGGCTACGACCTTTACAACAACGACGCGGCGGCTGTGGGCATCCTGCTCGTGGTCAACGGCAAGCTTCTAGTTTTCAGCCGCACAAAAGACCCGCAAAAAGGCAAGCTCGGGCTTCCGGGCGGCTTTGTAAACAAGGGCGAATCTTTGGAAGAAGCGTGCATCCGCGAATGCAACGAAGAAATCGGCATAACGCCGCCGCCTTTCGAGTATTTGTGCAGCTTTCCGAACACCTACCCGTTCAAGACGCTCGTCTATTCGACTTGCGACGCTTTCTTCTATTCTGAATACAAAGGCACTGAAGAAGAGCTGCTTTCGAGCATCAAAACCGTAGACGGAGAAGCCGAAAACTGCAAGCTGGTGCCGCTCGCAACATTTGATACAAGCCAAATCGCGTTTGACTCAATGCGCAAGGCAGTAAAAATCTTGCGGAATAAACTCAATATCTAAAACAGACTTATCATATACTTGGCGGAAATCCGTTCCTTGCGTCCGACGTCCTGCTCGCATGGCAAGCCATGAGGCACTCCGCGTCCGCCAGTCACTACTTTCCGCCAGAATATTGTTATCTTTAAAATAAGGTTTTCTTATTTGCAATTTTTAAATCCTTACCATAAGGAATTCAGCTTTTTAAGAATTTGGTTTTCCTTATGATAAGGATTGCCGATTTTTCCAAAAGTGAAAAACCTTATGGTGCGTTTTGCAGGAGCTTTAACTTCAGATAAGTTCAATCAGCAAAACGGCGCAGTTTTCTAACGAAAAACTGCAAGGCGGAATGTACAAAGCCTCCATGCACAAATTCTGCCGGTTTTTGAGTAGCAAAAAGCGGCACTTTTCGCCGATTTAACTCCAATCTTAGACTAAACTACCGCGAAAAGAGCTACTGCTCGAACTGATAAAGGTATTTTTCAAATATGTAGCCGGTTTTTCCGCCGGCGTATTTTATGTTGATCCAATGGCCGTGGTAGTTATCGATTGTGTACATGGCGGCATCAACGCCTAAAACTTCGACTTCATCGCCGTTGTTGAGCTGGCCTATTTTCTTTCCGCTCAAGCCTGCCGAATCGCGGATATTCACTTTATCGTCAATGACGTAGGTAGTTTTTTCAAAATCGCGGGTGTAAGGAATGTAAGTCTTTATGCCGGCATCAAGCAGCAGTTTCTTCATTTCATCTGAACGGGCATAAGACAAAAGATTGCACGTAGTCTGATAAGATTTGCCGAAATTCTTGTCTTCATAGCTGACGCAAATTGAATCATTGACATCAGAAACATATGGAATAATCGCCTTTGCCACATCGATATAATCATTATTGACAGCCTCTGCCAACGGTGAAACCGAATAAGACTGGCCGTTATAAGAGAAAAAATCAGCAAGCTCCTTCTTCCATTCCAGAACTTTTCTTACGGTTTCAGCATCATTATTGTTTACAAAATACGTCAGCGGATTGCATTCTCCGCCGTAAGCCGGGAAAGGAATTCCGTATGATTTATCGATTGACTTCAAGCAGCTAAGAATAAAATCAGAATCTTTAGTGTCTGCAATCAAAACGATAACAGGCTTTTTCCAATTATCTTGATAATAATCAGGGTTCAGCTTGAAATTGAAAATATCATCAAGCTTGCTTGTGTCTTTTGTTTTTATTGCTTCTTGCAATAGCATGTAGCTTGCCTGCTTTTCTGCATCTGTCTGCGAATAGACTTTAAGAAATGCAAAAGCAAAACAAGCAACAATCGTAATTATCTTTTTCATGCGGTAAGTATAAACGCGCACCGAAAATTGCACAAGCTGCAAGTGAGCTTTGCTTATGCGCACACGCTAAAAACAATGCAAAACGGTGTTTTGCAGCACATTAATTTGCTGCAGGTTAATCTATAAGATTGCACCGGCAAAGCGGCTGCAAAACACGGTTAGAACGCCCAGCTTCTAATTTTCCCTATCTTTTCTGTAAAAGACAAATTCAGCATTTCGCTTATATTCAGTATAACCGAGTTTTTGATAAAACGAATTGGTACGCACATTCCAGATTGGGGTGTCAAGAACAAAGCTTTTGGCATTCGAGAAAAGAGCTTCTGCCGCCTGCATAAGCTTGATGCCATAGCCTTTTTTGAAATGCTCCGGATTCAAAAAGATTCTGGCGATTTCGACTTCGCTGCCCTTCGGTTTTCCATTCGGGATTAGAACCGCGCCGCCAATAATTATGCCGTCTGAAAAAAAGCTGTACAAATATTTTGCACGGTTCATTCTGGAATAATATTGAGCAGATTTATAGCCGGGCGGCCCGCTGTTTTCTGCACCCCCGACTTTGGCATCTGTTTCAAAAGCCCATTTAGAAAACGCCGTGAGCATCATCACGTCTTTGCTTTGCGCTGGCAGCAGCTTTGTGTTTTCCTGCTTCTGATTCATAACGGTGTCCAGCTCATTTGCATGCGATGTAAACATCCATACTTTCGCCGTCTGTTTCAAAGCATGGAATTACGTCTTTTTCTTCGCGCTTAAGGCCGTTCACATTCATATAATCCATCAGAGTGTGATACGCGCCGGGAATGGCGACAAACGGATTTTCAAAAGGACGCTCGATGTGAATCGCGGCATATTTGTGGTCGCCCTGCTCGTGAATTTCCAGCTGCTTGTTTGCAGGCTCAAACCCTTCAGGCAAAATCCATGCGGCTGTGTAACCGTGCATGTGATAAACATTTACCTGCTCCTGACTCAAAAACGGAAAATCCCAGCCGATAACTTTTGCGTTTTCAACACCGCTTTCTTTAGCATATTTATAGACTCTTTCAAGCGCGTCTGCTTCTGGGTCTGTGCTCAAAACTGTGTGGCAGACATAGCGGAAGCCCTTCACCGTTTCGACCCGCAGATTTGAATAAAGCTCATCCGGCTGGCACATATCGTCTCTGAAAAGATTATCAAGCGTGCAGTTAAAGATTTTGCAAAGCTCAAAGGCTTTTTCCATTTCGGGCATGGCTTCGTCTGTTTCCCATTTAGAAACTGTCTGACGGCTCACGTTCAGTTTTTCTGCAAGCCCTTCCTGTGTCAGATTCTTGCTCAATCGGCGCAAATACTGAAGATTTTTTCCAAAACTCATTTTAGTCTCCTGTGTTGGCGGGCCGGCCAAAGCCCGCAGTGTGATGTCTGCAACGCGTTACAGAAACAACAATAGCACAGGCTGAAGCAAAACACCAACAACCGGCAACTGCTTTTTTTGAAAGCTCCGCAACTTTAAGTTGCGCTTTCCTTCTTTTTCTAATGGCGAAAAAGCTGTACAATGGGCGCATGGATTACACGATTATTATTCCGGTTCTGGCTTATGTCGCCATAACCGCAGACATTGCATTTAGGCTTTTGAAGCAGCCAAAAGAAAAAGAAGCGCTGGGCAAATGCCTGCTGCCGTTGTCGCGCAAGATTAAAAAGACAAATTTCATCTTGATTTTTCTAATTCTGGTTTTTGTCGCGCTTCTTTTCGTCAGAAAATTTCAGCTTATAATTGAAGTTGTCTTTGCGCTGATTGCCGTTATGGCGGTTGATATGGCTGTTCAAGATTTTTTTCTTCAGCAGCTGAACGGCATCTATGAAAACGCAATCATAAGCCTCGGCAAGAAGATTCTGAAAAGCAATGTTGCCGCTTTTCCGACTTTTGAATACGAAGACGATTCGGACGACGCTTCTTCTGTTCCGCCGAACATGCTGAAGATTGTCACCGAAGAGAACGGCACAATTTATCTTGAATTTATCTCACCTGAAGAACGAAGCGAAGCGGCGCAGATTTTGAAGAACTGGCTCTGACAGAATGTCACCCCGATTAGCTGCAAGGATTTGGCTTTTGTACATAAGTGGCGTGTTTCGCCGATAAGTCCAAAAATGTAGATAAAGCTGTTGCGAAACAAAGATGGATTTGTCTAATAAGTTCGTTGCTTTGCGTCATCCTGAACTTGTTTCGGGATCTGAACACTATATCTGGCGTAGATGCTGAGCAGAATGCTGCCCAAATATTGAAGAATTGGCTCCGACAGTTGGACTTTTGCACAAAGGCTGCCGGTTTTTGTAAAAAAAGCGGCGTGTTTCGCCGGTAAATCCAAAAATGCAGATAAAGCTATTGCGAAACAAAAAAGCTCAAAGAGCATTCACTCTTTGAGCTTTGAAAGGCGCCGAGCAGAATCGAACTGCTGAATAACGGTTTTGCAGACCGCTCCCTTACCACTTGGGCACGGCGCCATGGTGTGGTTAATATAGCAAAAACACCCCTCTTTGTCTAGTAGAAACCTCAAAAAAATTGCCCCGCATTAAGCGCCGCCAAACAAGCTCGTGGCAAAAGAGACTTGAAAGCATGGCGCAAAATCGGCTATTCTTTTCACATTATGGCAGAGCAATATTACGATTTTATTATCATTGGCGGCGGTGCGGCCGGTCTTACGGCAGCTCAGTACGGTGCACGCGCCAACCTTTCAACGGCTGTGCTTGAAAGTGCCTCAAAAGGCGGTCAGTCACTCTTAATCAACGACCTCGAAAACTATCCGGGTGTTTTTCCGGCTGTTTCAGGCTACGAGCTTATCGAAGTTATGGTTAAGCAGGCAAAATCTTTCGGTGCAGAATTTCTTACGCTGACAGTTAAGTCTATAGAAAAGAAAGATTCGCTTTTCGAAATTACGACAAACAAAGGCGTAATTACGGCAAAAGCAGTATTGCTCGCCACTGGCGCAAAGCACCGCCATCTCGGCATTGAAGGCGAAACCGAGCTTGCAGGCAAAGGCGTTTCTTATTGCGCTTCCTGCGACGGGCCTTTTTTCAGAAACAAGCGCATCTGCGTAATCGGCGGCGGCGACGCTGCCTGCGACGAGGCAACTTTCCTTTCAAATTTGACTGATAAAGTGTATCTGATTCACCGGCGGGATAAATTCAGGGCGCAGGCTGCTGTTGCTGAGCGCGTCATGAAAAACCCGAAAATCGAAATAATGTTCAACAAAACGCCGGTCAAAATAAACGGCACGAACAAGGTCGAGTCAATCGTTCTTAAAGACGTAAACACAGGCGAAGAGATTGTTCACGAAACAGATGCAGTTTTCATTTTTACGGGTATGATTCCGCAGACTGCATTGGCAGATTTGGCAGAAAAAGACGAAGCCGGTTATGTCGTTACAGACGAAAACATGGAAACTTCTGTCAAAGGCCTTTTCTGTGCAGGCGACGTACGCTCAAAGCCTTTCAGACAGATTATAACGGCAGCTGCAGACGGCGCTTATGCGGCGCACGCAGCTGAAAAATACATTCGCGGCGAATAAGGGCTTTTTGTGCGGAACGTTATTTCTTTTACCAGATTTCTTCTATTCTTTCTCGTTTTAAGCGCGTTTTTGGGTATTTCAGGCTGCAAAAAAACTGAAATCTTCAATAAAACTGAAAATACAGAACTTACTGAAGAACAGCTTGCAGAGCAGAAGCAGCTTACACTTTCAAAAGAAGAAGAAATCCGCGAAGAGATAAAAGAAAAAGCCGCAAAAGATGCTGACTTAAACTTTTGGAGCGATTACCCTGCCGACATTCTGGCCGAAGAAATTGCGCACCGCATGACAGACGAAGAGCTGCTTTCTCAGCTCTTTATGTTCGGCTGGGCGGGTGCAGAACCGAGCAAGCTTGTAACTTATTGGGTTGAGCAGCGCCACATCGGTTCAATCAAAATTTTCGGGTGGAACACAGACAATATAGAACTTGTCGCCAAGAACATTACGTCTCTTCAGAATAAGTCTATGGACGGCCGTTTCAAGATTCCGCTTTATGTTGCAACAGATCAGGAAGGCGGCTGGATAAGGCATGTCAAAGGCAGCACAAGCGACACGCCGGGAAACCTCGCGATAGGCGCGTCAGGCTTTCCACAGGACGCATATTATTCGGGCTACTACATTGCAAAAGAGCTACGTGCGCTCGGTATAAACATGAATTTTGCGCCTTCTGTTGATTTATACACAAACCACGATTCAACGATAATAGGACCGCGCTCTTTCGGCGAAGACCCAGAAAAAGCCGCAGTTCTTGCGTCTGCATTTGTTTCAGGCACATTAAAGGCGGGCGTAATTCCTACAGCAAAACATTTTCCCGGTCACGGCGACACAGGTATTGATTCGCACGGAAAACTGCCGGTAATTGACATAAACAAGGACACGCTCTTTAACAGAGAGCTTCTGCCGTTCAAGTACCTTATAGAAGAAGGTATTCCTGCAATTATGACAGGGCATCTTGCTTTTCCGCAGATTACACGCGACGAAGAGCCTGCATCGCTTTCAAAGATTTTTATAAAAACCATTTTGAGAGACACCCTGCAATTTAAAGGTCTTGTAATTTCAGATGACATGATGATGAACGGCGCAACAAACTATGCGGGCGGGCTTGCTCATGCCGTAACGCTTGCAATTGAAGCCGGCAACAATATTTTGTGTTCTTCAACCACACCGCAGATTAATTCTGCCTTGTGGACTGAAAATATCGAAAAAATGAAGACAACGCCGAGCTTCCGCAGGGCTGTTTCAAGAGCATGTGAGCAGGTTTTGCGTTCTAAGCTTGAATATTTCAAAAGCGAAAACACAGTGCCGATTCTGCCGGATATAAGCGCAATAGCTTCTTCAGTACCAGACCCGGAAGGAACGAAATTCTTCATAGAACAGGCTTGCCGTTCAATTACGTTTTACGAGAAAGGCAGTCTGCCTTTGTGGCCTTCACGCTCAGGCAAAGTGCTTCTTGCGGCACAGTTTCAGGAATTTTTCGACGAGGGCGTAAAGCGTTACCCTTCATCTGGGCTTTTCTATTTTAAGTACAACCCTGCCGCAGAAGACCTCAATAAATCTTGCAGCGACATTAAATCTGTGGCAAGAAGCTACGACACCATTATGATTTTTGTTCCGAATCAGGCTGCCGCAACAGTTGCGCAAAGTCTTAAAGATTCGGGAAAAAACGTGATTATCATTTCGGCTCTTTCGCCGGTGCTTGTGCTTGACGGCTTTGACTGGGCTGATTCAATTGTGCTGACTTACAGTTATTCGCCTTTTACGTTTAAGACGCTTTTTGCGGCAATCGCGGGCGATTTTGAAGCGCAGGGGAAACTGCCGCTTCAAATTGAACGGCGCTATTAGACAGGCGGTTAGAATGGCAGATTTTCAGATAGAGCCTCTGTCAAGTTCATTATTCAATCAGGCAAAACAATTTGTTGAAACAAACGAAAAATACAGCGTCTCTCTTTCGGCAATGATCTCTGCTATAAAAGTACCAACACCGGCAGCACCACAGGGCAATGTCTACTGCATATTCAAAACTGAAAACAGCAGCAGAACGCTTGAAGGTGTTTTCGGTATTACGCACGGTGAACTTATTCTGCATAATGTGCCTTTTCTTTTTGAAGATTCACCGCTGCGCTCTGCCCCGGACAATTTCGGGGATTTGCGCACAAAGCTTCTTAAAGAAGTGTCAGAACTTTTAAAACCTCATAAGATTTTCAGCATAATGGGAGAAGCCGCTTCTTCAGACTTTTTCTGTGAGGCAGCCGGAAAAGAACCGGTTTGCAGACGCTCATACATTCTAATGGAATATAAGCCGCATACGGCAGAAGCCGATTTTGCGCGTTTCTCTCCCAAAAGCCTTTTGCAGCAGGGGCTTTTTATGCGCTCTTGTTTGCAGTCTGATGCAGAAGCCTTGTATCCTCTCCAAAGAGAATATGACATTGTAGAGGTGCTGCCTCCTGGTACAGAGCACAACGAATTTGCGTGCAAAATGAGCCTTAAAAAGAATCTTGCATACCATTTGATTTACGCTGTCTTTTACGGAAACAAGCCTGTGGCAAAAGCCGGCACAAATGCAATGGGCACATATTATTTTCAGATTGGCGGCGTTTTTACCGCAAAAGAATGGCGCAACAAACATCTTGCAAGAGCAGCTGTCGGGGCTGTTGTAAAAGAAGCTTTGGAACGCGGCAAAAAACCTGTGCTTTTTGTAAAGAACCAGAATGAACCCGCGAAGACCTCATACACACACGCCGGTTTTGTACCATGTGCCGACTACGAAATCTGCTATTTCTAGCTTCACCTTCAGCAAACCCCTGAAAGACAAAAAAAAGACCAGCCTGTTTCAGACTGGTCAAAGCAAGAAAGATTTATTTTTGATTCTGTGGAATCTTGAAAATAATCTAAATTAAAACGTAGAGCTTATCTCTTGATTCTTGAAATTTTTGTTCCCTCAAGAGAAAGGTTGTACATAAGCCCTTTCTGGTCAAGAATGAAAGCCATAACAGGCTTGTCGGCTGTGTAGTTTGTATCAACAGAAGCACCGACACCGACAGCAATAACAGCTACAGAAGCATCTACACCAGCTTTCCAGCCGTCGCCGTCAACAAACTTCTCATAAGCATCTTTTGTCATAAAAAGATAGATAACAGTCTTTTTCTGACCGCCGAGCTGCCAGCCTACAGAAGCAGAAGCTGTGCTGTAATACTCAATAGTCTTTTTGCCTCTGAGCAAAGCACCTTCGCCATACTCGCCGCCAAGACCAACACCAACTTTATATACTTCAGGGAAAACCAAAACACCATAAGCCTGATTCAACAAATTAGTTGCGCCTTTCTGGGTTTTGAAAATCTCAAGGGCGTCTTTAACGCCAACATCAATAGCTTCTGCTGATTTAGCAAACATCATTGAAGGAACAAACAAAGAAATAACCAGAACAACAACAAGGGCTGCTCCAAGCTTATTCATTTTCTGTGTATTCATTTCAATTCCTCCTGTAAGTTTCAACGAAACAATACAGCATTTACTGCATAAACAAGAATTTCAGATGTACAGAATCTGCAAACTGCAAGACCAATTTTTACTGCACATCTGCAATATTATAAACATAAATTGTAAATAAATGTAACAAGTTTTTACATAAAAGTAGGATTTTTACACACTTTTTATTGGTTTTTAAGGGCGCTTTAAGCGTTTTTTAAGAAATTACGGTTTTATTGTCCTCGTTTTGAAAAAATATATTATGGCTATATGCGTAAAAAGATAAAAAGCGGCAAACAAAGCTGGAATTTTATGCAACTTATGCAGAACCATAAAATGCTCTTTAATCATGCCAAAACGGTTAAAAGAGATGCTGTCTGAATGCTTGCGGTATTTTGCGAGGATCTTTTTCAAGCCCATCGCATTTGATGATTTTTTCAGTACATTTAAGAACAAATCATAATCATCTGCATTGCCTTTCTTGTTTCCGTGAATCTTTCCGATTTTTTCGCTGTCATAAATTACTGTAAGACAGCCAGGAAAATTATGAAAAAGATTTTTTCTGTAATTGAGCTTATTTATTACCCTCGCCTTTTTATGCAGCGGCTTCGAGTCAGAATCAATCAACTCATATTCGCTAAAGCAGAAGTCGCAATTATTTTTCTGCATAAACTCAAGTTGCTCTGCAAGTTTTTCTGTATACCAAATATCGTCTGAATCAAGAAAAGCTATGTATTTTCCTTTAGCCTTGTCTGTTGCAAAATTTCTGGAATAGCATGCACCCATATTCTGTTCGTTTTTATAAACTGAAATACGCGGCTCAAGTTTTGAAGCTTCAAGAGCAATGCTGTAGCTTGCATCTGTTGAACAATCGTCAACGATAATCATTTCCCAATTTTTGTAAGTCTGCGCCAAAACAGAATCTATCGTTTGCAAAAGATATTTTTCGCTGTTATAGCACGGCGTAATTATCGAAACGAGAGGATTATCAGCCATAAATCAGAACCTTCCTATAAGAAAAAGAAATCTCAATGCAATTTCATCAACTATTTTTTGACGGAACCGTTTCGGGAAAAACAGCTTTTTAAGCTGAACCGCCGGATTCTTTTTTCTTGTAAAGAGATGCAGAGTCTTTCGGTATTCTTCCGACATTGCAACATCCGAATACTCAAGAACTTTATACATATTCGAAAATTTTGAATCAGATGTAAACAAAAAGTTCTTTATACGCCATAAAATCAGCTTACGTTTTTCCTGCAAAGAAATTGATTCATTGCTGCCGTGCCGTCTGTACTTTGCAGTTGAAACACGCTCGTAAACCGGCTCTGTAATGCAAAATGAGAGCATAAACATAAAATAATCGTGATAATAAATGTTCTCAGGCGGAAATGTTTTAAGCACTGAATAAAATGCTTTATTGATTACGGTTGTAAAACCGGCAGCACGGCAGTCTGTAAGCGATTCATAAAACGTCGGTGTGTTGCCTTTAGTTTTTCTATACCCGATAAACTGCATATCAGCTGTGTAAAAGTCATAGTCTGAAAAATACAGCTGAGGCTTGCTGGTATCTGTCTCTAAAAGTTTTGTTACAGCTCTTTCAATTTTATCAGCGTTCCACACATCATCCTGGTCTGCAAACGAATAATAATCTGCTTCAGGCGCATTATTAATTAGCCAGAAAAATGATCTTACAAATCCGATGTTTTCACCACATTCAAGGCGGAGCTTCCCCTGTTGCTCATATTTTTTGAGAATCGCTACCGTTCCGTCTTTTGAGCCGTCATCGCGGACAAAGAGCGTGCAATTTTGCCAGCAAGTCTGTGCAAAAATCGATTGCAGCTGCTCTTCAATATATTTCTCGCCGTTGTAGGTTGAGAGCAAGATAATTACGGTTTTGTTCATTTGTGTTTGCATATCAGTTAATATAATTTCGAAAAAAGGATTTTCTTGGCCAGCTCTTTTATTTTGATGCAAAGATAAAGAAGAACATCAAGTCTTAACATGGCAAGAACAATGATAATCTTGTTATAAAACGGATAAAAATGCAACAATTTCCAGTAATTAATTTCAGGATGTATGCTTCGCCATTTTTTGGGCTTAAAAATCTGCGGATTATCAATATAAGCCTGCTTTGCCGTCAGCAGCATACGCTCTGCAAGAATCAGCGAATATTCGTTTACAGAATGAGCCTTTGCATAAGCGAGATTATTTTCTGTTACAGAAAGCCGATTTTGCAACAGTTGCTCGGCTTTTAAAGAATGTGTAACAGAAATATTGCTCATTCGATAATGATAAAATGCCGCAGGAACGAAGCAAATATTCCTTGTATTGCATAAAAGCTTGAATGTAACAGCCACATCTTCATATTCAGATATACCAATAGGAAAAGCGATTTCAGCTGTATGAAAAAGCTCTTTTTTTATTATCTTGTTGCAATAACTGAAAAGAAGTAAATCTATGCTCTTCGAATAATCATTCATATCAGGAACAAGCAAATTTTTTCTGTCCGCATATTCCTGAACAACTCCGCAAGCAGATATATCCGTTTTGTTTACAACGGCGTTTTCATATAAAACCTGAAACATTTCTGGCTCAATCCAATCATCAGAATCAACCCAGCCTATATATTCACCTTCCGCATATTCCAAACCAGTTTTTCTGGCTGAAGCCGCCCCTCCGTTTTCTTTATAGATATATTTTATTCTTGAATCCTGCTCTTTGTAGCTTAGACAAATTTTTTCAGATTCATCAATTGAGCCGTCATTCACCAGAATCAACTCAAAATCTGTAAATGTCTGTGCAAGAACAGAATCAATACATTGCGGGAGATATTTTGCAGCATTATAAACAGGAACGATTATAGAAAGCTTAGGCATTTATATATTCCATAATTCTTTGAAATGTTTGCGTGTCGTTTTCAGAAGATATGGGTTAATCCATGTCAACGTAATAATTATTTTTAAACAGAAAACATAAATTTTGCCAGCATCTCTGTTCTTTTTCAAAAACATTATCTTTGAAAAAGATTCAATTATATCCGAAAAGCTATACAATTTATCGTTTTTCCTTCGATCCGAGCCACCTTCCAAATGAATTATCTTTGGCTCTTGTATTATGATTCTTTTTTTATTATTAAGAAAGAGTCTGTACTCTAAATCAACATCTTCATAGAATAGGAAAAAGCGTTCATCAAATTCAGCAAATTTATCATTTTTCATGAACAAATCTGCACCCGAAACCCATGCAACTTCTCCATCGTATTTCGGTAAATCAATAGTAAAAAATGTTTTAGGAATTGGCCTGTGTAACAATTTTAGAAAAAATTTTATCCAATAACTACCACAAACAAGGACGCTGTTTTTAAATTCTGTTGATAATTTAGGGAAAACTTTACTTGCTGATCCTGAAGGATTCCCATTAGAATCTTGCAAGTTACAACCTAAAACACCAATATTTTCCTTATCCGAAGAGTTTTCCCAATAATCAAAAAAATACTTTGCTGCATTGTTTAGTAAAATTGTATCGCTGTTAAGATAAAAAATATATTTACCGGACGCAATTTTTAAAGCTTTATTGTTCGCCGCACCAAATCCCAGATTTATTTTGTTCTCTATTACAATAACATCTGGAAATTCTTCTTTAAGCATTTCTACAGTATTATCTTTTGAATCGTTATCACTAACAATAATTTCAAAGTCAATGCCTTTGGTATGCTCATATATTGAGGTTATGGAATTCTTAAGCAATTCTTTGGTATTATAGCTTACAATTATTATAGAAACATCCAACATTTTATTTGTGAATCCTACTGATAATTAAAATTATCTTAATTAATTTGTTTCCCCAAAATTAAATCAAGCCTATTAGAAGTTTGATAAAACGTAATATAAAAAGAAAAAAATTGAAGTTCCCATAAATAATAGTATAATTTTTAAGAAAATGACAGATAGCAAAGGATCTTTTGCCTGCCAATAGATTTTCATTATATTTTATAACCTTATTTATTACTATCTGTTTGTCTTTGTCATAAGTTCGTTTTAGAAGCTGGTTTAAGATTTGTATCTGATATTGCTTTTGTTCGATGTTAATTTTCTTCCCTTTTAAAGTCTGCTCAATTAATGTAAACAAGGATGCTGTTGTATTCTTTGTTATTTGTTTTTCATGTTGTCTATATAATAAGACAGGATTTGACGTATATCGTAGCCCATTATTTACTCCTGCTATTAAAGCAGCCCAATAATCATGGAAAAGAATACAATCTGGAATGGGTAGAATATGTTTAAGAAGTGTTGAACGGAACAAGCATGCAGTGCCTTGAAATATATTTGCATAAAGTTCATGCAAAAATAAAAATTCTGGAGCAGCTTTGTCGATTTTTATTCCAGTCACATCCTGCATTGTATATCCAACTGGATTTAGACAACTGTCAGTTAAAATTGAATTTCCTCCAACTAAATCAGCATCACCTATGTTATTTATCAAAATCTCCAGATGGTTACCAAGCCATACATCATCCTGATCTGCGAAAGCAATAAATTCGCCAGAACACAAACGCAAGGTCTGTTCGAAATTCTTTTTAAAACCAAGGTTAGTTTCGTTGAAATGTAATTTAATCCGGCTGTCTTTTTCTTCATACTTTTTGAGAATTATTCGTGTAGCATCTGTCGAACAGTCATCGCTTATTATGAGCTCAAAATCTGAATACGATTGTGCCAATATTGAGTCAATCTGCTCTTCTAAATATTTTTCACCATTATAGGTAGCCATCGCTATAGAAATCATAAACTTGTTCTATTATCCTTAATAGTTAATAATATTTTGGGAATAAAATCTAAATGAAGAAATACACAGATTGATAAAAAAGAGTAAAGCAAATTAAATGAATAGCAAGAAAAACAATTCCAATATATTGTATACTGTCTATATTTTTGCGGATTGAACAGACTCTTATTCCAAATAAAAGGTAATGCTGCATAAAAATTTCTATGCAACAAATACGATTTTGCTTTTTTCAAAGTATTGTGTTCTTTACAAAAAAGATACTGTTTTTGAGCTACCATACAATCTGACAGCACTTTTTTTTCAGAAAGAATTGTTTGAGTTACAGAATCTGAATTAAAACGGTAATTATACAAAACACTCGGAAGATATGATATTTTCTTTGCAAAATGAAATAACTGAAACATAACAAGTAAATCTTCTGAAGTAATAATACCTATGCCAAAATCTAAGCTATTTTCTGTAAAAAGAGCTTTCTTTATTATTTTATTACAAAAAGAATTCATATAAACTGGATAATATAGGAAATTGGTGTATATATCACTGTTAAAGAACTCAATGCTTGTCTTTTCGGTTTGAGTTGCTTTTTGTATTCCGAAACAGACAATATCTGATTCTTCTTTTATTGCTGTATCATATGCAATTTTTAACGTATCTGATTCAATCCAGTCATCACTGTCTATAAAACCAAGCCACTCGGAATCTGACTGTTCTATACCAAGCTTTCTGGCAAAGCTGACACCTCTGTTATTCTGATGAATCACTTTAATACGATTGTCTTTTTCAGCATATACATTGCATATCTCGCCACTAGAATCGGTTGATCCGTCATTAATAATTATAAGTTCAAAATCGGCGAAAGATTGTGAAATAACTGAATCTATGCACTGAGAAAGATATTTTTCAGAATTATATACTGGCAAAATTATTGAAAGTTTTGGCATGTCATCCTATTTTTCTACATATACCTTTTATAGACTTATATATTTTATATATAAATCTATAAAAAATTTCTTTTTTTGATGGAGGAACATAAAAACCATAGCGTTTACGGATAATATCATTTTCTTTTATGACTTTATCTATATTAGTACTGCTGATACCTGTACAATCATAATCCACTATTATTTTATTTGTATAATAAAAGGGTACATGATTTGTATAAAATTTTAAAAATAAATCATAATCACTTGTAATTGATAAGGTTTCATCGTATAAACCATAATTTTCGTATATATAACGCGGCACAAAACATGTCTGATGTGCAATCATATTTCTAGGTAATAATTCAGCAGATCTACCTTCGACCTTTTCAAATATACCATTTTTTATATCATTAACGGCTCCATACAAAATTTTATCTGGATTCTGTTTTGCTATTGGAATAAGTTCTGCTAAAACATCAGCTGTAAATGAATCTCCAGAATTAAGTATCTCTATAAAATCACCAGTCGCTTTTTTTATTCCTTTATTCATGGCGTTATAAATCCCAGAGTCCGGTTCACTCACCCAATATGAAACATTCTTGCCTGCCGGTGATGCAACATATTCTTTGATTACATCAACACTGCCGTCTGTTGAGGCACCGTCAATTATTATGTGCTCAAAATCTCGGCAAGTTTGAGATGCTACACTTTCAAGAGTCTTCTTAAGCCCTTTAGCATTATTGCGGTTTATTGTGATTATTGAAAGAAACATAAATTAACCTGATTCTAGTTGCTATTTCTACTTATTATTAACAATAGATTCATAAACTTCAAGATGCTGCTTGATGATTTTGTCATTATCATCCTTTCATAAATGTCTTTATAAATTATTTATCATTATACATTTTTTCTACTCAGTCATATTTCTTTATAAAATCATCAATATCAAAAAAGAACTTTCCAACATCCCTCATTTTTGCAAAATCAAAATTCCACCATTTTATTCTTAATAAAGATTGAATTTGCTTTTCTGAAAATCTATATCTTATTATTTTTGCCGGTACCCCACCTACAATAGCATACGGGGGAACATCTTTGTTTACAAGAGCGCATGCTCCTATTATAGCACCATCACCAATTGTAACTCCATCAAGTATTGTCACATTTGCACCAACAAATACATCATTTCCTATTATAATTGGTTTTGTCTCGACTATTTTATCAGCGGCAGACAATGTTATGCCATTTTGCTTTTTAGTCGAATAAAACATAGGATGCGTAGACAATCCATTTGTTGGATGAATTCCCCAACCACAAAGTAAATTTGGACCAATAGAAGAACATTTACCTATAGTTGTATTTTGCAGGATGGAATTTTGCGCAATATAAGAATAATCATCTATATAGCAACTAGTTAATGTAACAAAACCTAATAATTTTGCTTTATCAGATATATATGAATTCTGAATATAACAAGACGGATATGGTGGTAACGGATGAAATATATGATAAAATGATATTAATTTCGTTATACAGTATTCTATTAAACTCATGTTTTTATTTGAAAAGAATCCCTTTGATTATTATTTGTAGCCAATGCCACTATTTTCAAGCTGGATATTTTTTCAATGCCAAACTAAATTCAATAAGGAATTCAAATCATTGGCAGCCTATCTTATTTAATCTATTTCCTTTCAAAAGCATCGACCCAAGAATGGGGACTTAAATTATAAACTTTTGAATTATTATAATCAGCAAATTCTTTCAATTCTATAAACGATTTTAATGCATTTACAGAACATTGTAAATATTCATGAACATGAGCAGGTTTAATTCCATTAACATCAAGTGTAGCAAATCGTTTTTTTGTTCCATAAAAATGTTTATCGACTATAAATAATTCATTTGTTTTCTGATCTAATTCCAAATCTTCATGCCAGCTCATGTCCATACCAAGGATATTTATCTCACTATATTTCAAAAAAATACCTAAATATACACAAGTATTCAAAACAGTTTGAGCTGGTGGTGCAATATAGTTTTCAGACCAATTTTTTAACTTACTGGAATATTTTAATACATTTTTTGTATTATAGAAATATATATTAATAAAATGATTTTTGTTAAGATTACTTACTAAATATCCATCAAAGGCAAAATCTGGAACAATTAATATTAAATTCCAATTTATCGCATTTAATGATTCTACGATTTTTATAGTTTCAAGTTTTAAGCTATCTGATAAATTCTCCAACGAACCTAAATTCGAGGGATCTGCAATTACATAATAACGAGGTTTTATTTCTTTAAAAAGTTCCGTATTACAAAAACAATTAACGACCATGCAATCATTGTTAAAAAGGTTTTGTTTTATCGTTTCCATGGAAGTACATAACGATGGGCCATTCCCTAAAATATATAAAATTGTATTATCATGTGAGATTTGACTTATTGTTGAAAAAACATTAATTTTTTGAGATTTAATATATCTATAAATTTTAATAAACAGTGGCGGAAGTAAAAGATTTATAAATTGTTCAATTTTTTTTATCATACTTTATTGGCTCCCCGAACTTATAATCTCTGTCGCTCGCTTTGCCTAAAAGCTCTGGCAAATATTTTGGACTGCAGCCTTCGCTTGGGCGCACAGAGCGGATGTTTTTTTCTGTAAAGATTTCGCCTTTCTTAATATCTGCGCAAGCAAAAAGAGAGCGGGCAAAATGGCGGTCTTTCTGGATTTTTTCAGTAAGCTCATAACTAACATTGCCTAGCGCAGCCTCTGTAGCACGAATGCGTCCAACCATTACAGCGAATTCTTCTTTGTTCATTGAAAAAGCTGAATCTGGTCCGCCGAGGTTTCTATCTGTTGTAAAGTGCTTTTCAATTGCTGTTGCGCCCAATGCAACTGCCGCACATGGGCAAACATCGCCCATTGTATGGTCGCTTAAGCCCGCTTTTACGTTCCAGCGTCTTGCCATATCTGGAATTGTAAGCACATTGGCGTCTTCAATTTTAGCAGGATATTCGGAAGTGCATTTCAAAAGCGTAATATCGTTGTTTCCGACCTTGCGGCAAGCTTCAACAGCTTCTGTGATTTCTTCTTCTTTTGCAATTCCTGTCGAGATAATCATCGGCTTGCCTTTCGAAGCGGCATATTCAATAAGCGGAATATCGGTTATTTCAAAAGAGGCAATTTTATAAATCGGATTATCAAGTTCTTCAAGAAAATCAACAGCAGTTTTATCAAAAGGTGTCGAGAAAGCTACAAGACCTAGCGAACGCGCATAATCAAAAAACTCTTTATGCCATTCCCATGGGGTGTATGCCTGCTGATAAAGTTTATACAGCGTTGTACCGTCCCAAAGCGTTCCCTGTTTTATCTGAAAATATTCGTTATCACAATCAAGTGTAATTGTATCAGCTGTGTAAGTCTGAAATTTTACCGCATCAGCTCCAGCTTCTTTTGCAGCTTTTATTATTGCAAGTGCGTTTTCTTTTTTATGATTATGATTAGCTGACATTTCAGCAATTATGAAAGTCTTTGGCATAGACTTATAATATCGTTATTGAAGATTTTTGTCAGCAAATAATTTCAGAATCTTTAAAATCCACTTTTCCACTTTAAAGAATTTTAAACTTTGCTTTTCTTTAGGATTGCTCTAAAATCAGCAGTTGCACCATTTCGTAGATTATCAGCAAAACATGCAATATTTTTTTTCTTTACAATAATTGATTATCTCATCAATTTTTTGTCTGTAAAAACAGAATGAATAATACTGTTATTTTTTTTAGTGAAATATGCTTAAGAAGAGTAAAAACAAGACCTCCAGAAACTGAGAGACGTACAGAAAGTGAAGTTCATCATGCAATCTTCTTAAAAGAGGTTACATTAGAATTTTTACACAACCCACAGCAATAACTCTTTATAATATAGAATTACCCAACGGTTGCACATTTCTTACTATATTTCGTCCAAGCATGAACGCTTCTGCATATTCAGTTCCTGCTGTGCAGCCTCTCAGGTGAGCAAGATTTTCAATTGCTTTATAAGAACGTGTATGTGGAAATTCGCGCATTTCTGATTCATACAAATGAAGAACCTTCTGTTTTTCTTCAAAGCTGTCAGAAATATCAACGAACCAGTTCGGGTAAAAAATCTTGTCGCTGGTCTGCATCTGCCATTCAGTACTGGAAAGCGTTTCAAAAAAGAGTATTGTCTTTACGCTACAACCAGGCATACTGCGACAGGCTGTAATAACTGCGTTATGTGTCAATGTATGGTCAACATTCACGTCGCCAGCGTGATGAGTATAAACAATATCTGGCTCAAAGTAATCCACTTCTTTTTCAATTTCCTTAACAACATCCAAAAGTTCCACACCATCCATACGGTTATCTGGAAATTTACACATAATCAATTTTTCTGCCCCAAGAGCTTCAGAAACTTTTTTGCATTTTGCGTGAAGTTCGGCAAGTTCTCTACTTGCGCCTTCTACATCACGCTTTTCACTCCGGCTAGTGATTCCTTCTGCCATTATCATGATATGAATTGTGTCACCAGCTTTTGCGTGACTAAGAATTGTACCGCCAACACCAAGCACTTCATCATCAGGATGCGCCGCAACTACTAAAACTTTTTTGTTCATTTCTGTTCCTCATTCATAGAGATTTTTGCATCCACTCTTATAAATCCGTCTTTTAAAGAAGCTCTTTCAAATTCAAAATGAAGCTTACCAACATCTGCATAAGCATGTGGATAGCCATCAGCATCCAACATACGGATATAATCAAAAACTTTTTCTAAATCAGTTAGATTTGAAATATCACTCTGTTCCGGCTTTCGACGTTTAAAGGGAACAGGTTCACCTGTTTGAGGAACTGGCTTTATCTTCTTCTGAATGATTTCGATCATCATTTCTTTTGTAAGCTCACCAGCACGAAGATAGATTTCTTCAGCAGTTCCCCACAAAGAAAGAGGACGTTTCAGATAAATATCACCAGCATCAAGCTCTTTACAAACTCTGAGAGAGGAAAGTTTTGTTTCATAAATTCCACGTTCAATAAGATTCTGCAAAGGACTTCCTCCACGACCAAAAGGCAAATCTGTCATGTGGAAAACGATACATTCAAAGTTTTCATATACAACCGAAGGAATAATATACGACCAATGCGGAAAGAAAACATACAGCGGATTGAGTTTCTGAAGATTTTCAAAAGTAACATCTTCTTTTTTATCAATATAAATTACTTCCGAAGCTGTACGTTTAGAAACTTGAGAAACATGTTTTCTGTGCCATTCTTTGTTAGAAACAATAACTATAGGGCGAAGATTCTTGTTATAGGAAAAACAATTTTCTTCTTCTGATTCTGCATAAGCCAATGAAATGAAAACATGGCGAGAAGCTACATTTTCTTTTTTTACTTCTGCTTTTAAAGAAGAAATAAAACCTATTTTTCTTACCTCTTCTTCCAGAAGATTGATTATTTTTTTCCCATACCCTTTTCCTCGGTATAAAACATCTATACTGTAATCAATTATACCGACATCTTCTTCGCGGTTAATACGAGCCTGTCCGATAGGTTTTCCCTCAGATTCGAGGATATAGATTTTAATGTCAGGATTATTAAGAGCGTTTGAGAACCATTTTTCATGATTTTCTTTAGAAACTTCCACTGTGTTAAAAGCACTTTGCCGAGCAGCAGGTTCATTCTTCCATTCTAAAAGAAGTTCACAATCAGAAGATGTGATCGGACGGAGAAAAAGTTCGTTCATACAACTTTTCCTCCCTGATATTGAAGCATATTGTCGATTTTCACTCTATAAATCAATTCGAATCTTTCCCGTAGAAACAGCTTATTTGAAGCAGTATTTTCATCTTTTACTTCTGCAACTACTGATTCTATATTATGCCAATTTTTTTTCAGTTCTTCAATTCCAAGCTCCATAAAGTCGCTGGCAATATGCTTTCCGCGGAATTGTTCAGTTATGCTCAAAGAAATGACACATTCTGTTGATGATTCTGATTCACGGTTAAAGCGAATTTGACCGACAAAGTCTTTCTCATTTTTCTCTGCAAACAAAAGAAAGAAAAGAGTGTTTTTATCAGCAACAGCCTTTTCAAACCACTTGCAATGGTCGGCGTATTCAATTGGTTTTGTATTGAATGAATTTGAGCGGACAAGCGGATCGTTGGAAAGGGAGAAGATAAGGTCACAATCATTTTTTGAATCTTGGGCTTGGCGGATAGTCATGTTATACTTCTCCATGAAATATAGGCTCCTGAAAAATCTGTAGAGGGAATGTTTTGGTTCCCTCCGTATATTACAGCAGCATTTTCAAGCTTTATAGCTGCTAAGTCTTTTAATTTTTTTATATTTGAAAAAAACGAATTATTCAATGTCTCTGACGCTTTTATTTCATAAGCATATAAGTCAACGCCAACCTCTTCAAGAACATCTATCTCAATTCCGTTACTGTCACGCCAAAAATAAAGTTCATCGGTTTTTCCTGCAAAAAGCCTTTTTTTAAGAAGCTCTGAAACCACCAAATTCTCAAATAAAGCTCCGCGCATATAAAAGGATTCAATCTGCGAACTATCATTTATTCCTAGCAAGGAAGAAACAAGGCCTGTATCATAAAAATACATTTTAGGACTTTTTATAACCCTTTTCCCAAAATTTTTATAATATGGTTTTAGCAAATAAATTATATAACTTGCTTCTAGAACCGAAAGCCATGATTCTGCTGTTTTTCGAGTAATTCCGGCGTCTTCGGCAAGACTTGAAACATTTAATATCTGAGAGCAGCGACCTGCGCACAATTTTAAAAATCTTGTAAACGCAGACAAATTCGTTATATTTTGCAAGAGTCTTACATCGCGTTCTATATAAGTTTTTATATACGAAGGATAATAATCTATAGGGTTGATTTTTTTATCATAAAGTCGAGGATAAGAACCTTTATAAAGCATTTCATTAATTGATTCCGGCAATAGAGAAGCACTTTTTAGTTCTTCTACAGAAAAAGGAGCTAGTGTTAAAAGAGCAGTTCGTCCAGCCAGACTCTGCGCTACAGACTGCATCAAAAGCAGATTATGGCTTCCAGTTAAAATATATATTCCACATTCATCCACAGAATCTACATAAGTTTGTATATATGATAAAAGTGTCGGAACTCTTTGAATTTCATCGATAATTACTTTTTTATTGTAAATAGACAAAAAATGCCGGGGATCATCCTGTGCAATCTGTCTTATATCAATATCTTCAAGCGAAACATATTGATAATCAGGTAAAATATTCTTTAACAATGTGGACTTACCACACTGTCTGCAACCGGTTACAGTAACAACAGGAAATGATTTTAATAATTCAATAAGTTTTGAACTTATTTTTCTTTGAACCATCATAAAATGAGGATATCAGTTTTTATGTAAATTGTATAGTCAGGTATACAAATTACATAAAAAATCACTATCTTTTTTGAACTCACTTAAACTTGCTAAATTAAATCGCTTAGCCTCATTCGTCACCATTCCACCATCTGGAACAAGTGCAAGTAAATCTTTTAGCGGGAAAGAACCTGCCCCATAATGTAGATGACTATCTAATTCACTATTGAAATCCCCATCTGTAAGATGATATACGCGAGGATTTAGATTACGAAGTTCGTTGATAAACTCCATTGGTTCTCTTCTTAGTGTTCTTGCGGCACAAATTGCATGACCAAAATCAAGACAAAAACCGCAGCCCTGCCCGATGCCGTCAATAATCAGTTTGAGGTCATCATAAACACTGCCGACGCAAGTGCTGCCGTCAAGCCCCCGAATTGGTTTGTTTTCTATTAAAAACCGTCCATCTGCAAAAGGTTTAAGCTGAGTTATAACTTCTTCAGGCTTGCCATTCGTACCAGAGTGAAAAATGATATATTTAGCTTTAAGCGTATCAGCAAATTTTATAGACTCTGCAATTTTCGGCTCATTCTGCTTTCTGTTGGCTGCGTTTGCAAGATTCAAACCTGCCGCTGAATGAGGTGCATGTATTCCAAATGGAATGTTGAACTGCTTCCAATAAGATATTGTATCATCATAAGTTCCGCTCAAAGTAAAAAGCTCAATATACTGAAAAACGCCCTGCTCATAGTATTGTAGAATTTCATCAGTATATTGAGTATCTTTACTGCCGAGTTTTAAGCCGAGATTATATCGCATTATTTTATATCCGCAAGAATCATCACCCCAAAACTATTTTCAAAGGCTCCCCTTCCATAAAGGAAGCTGGATTTCCAGAATCGAGAGCTTTTTTGTAAACTTTCATTGCATCTTCAAAAACATTAAGAGTAAAATCAATATCTTTTTCAGTATGCGTATAACATGGAAAAATATGCCAGCCTAACAAAACTCCTCGTTTTACACATTCCTGCATAAAGATTGAGTTATAAAGCCAGTCGTGTTTGCCTTCATAATCAGAATATCGCAAATCAAGACGAACTGGATAACCTGCCAAATCAATAGGAACACCAATTTTTTGTGCTAAAAATCTAAAATTATCCTGAATTTTCTTTCCTGTGGACCAAAGTTTTTCAGTTACATCTTTATTCTTAAGTTCATTCATAACAGCAATACCTGCTGCAAGAGAAAGACATTCACCACCAAATGTAGTCGAGATAAATACTTTTTTATCAACTGCATCCATTATTTCTTTTTTGCCGGCTACAATTGAAAGTGGCATACCGTTCGCAGCTGCTTTTCCAAAAGTTGCCATATCAGGCGTTATTCCAAAATATTTTTGAGCACCGCCAATACTAAATCTGAAACCGTCAACGACTTCATCGAATATTAAAATTGCTTCATTTTTATGGCAAATATCCAAAAGATTTTCCAAAAAATTATTTTCTGGAGACTCAACTTGAACAGGTTCGGTTATTATTGCAGCAATCTCACCTTTGTATTGTTCAAAATATTTTTCAACTGTATTAAAATCGTTGTAATCAAATTTATGAACATATTTTTTCAAATCATCAAGGATTCCACCCTGTCGTACAGTTTCTGCAGCAGTTGTCCATTCATGCCAGCCATGATATTCTCCGCGAAGAATATGCTTCTTTCCAGTATATGCACGGGCAATTCTTACAGCAGCTTCTGTAGCACTTGAACCAGTTTTTAGAAAACGTACTTTTTCTGCACAAGGAATATTCTCTATACAAAGTTTTGCATATTCAACTTCTTCTGGAGCTACAAGAGAGTATCCCATACCTCTTTTTAATTGACGGCGGACAGCATCATCAACCGGTTTATAACAGTACCCCAACAAAATCGGACCAAGTCCCATATCATAATCTATATATTCATTTCCATCAGGATCCCATACATGTGCATTTTTTGCATGGTCAATATAAATAGGCGAAACTCCTTTGATATGTGTCTCGGGTCCTTTGCTATAAAGCTGAACACCAGAAAGGATTGAGTCTTGAGCTTGTGCCCATAATTCATTTGATTTTTCTAATGACCGATTTAATACTTTCATGTTTACACTCCTGAATGCAACATTTTATATTTCATTTCTGCCATTTTCCAATCATTAGGGGTATCAATATCCTGACATTCAGATTCGTCAATAACATATCCCAGTGTATTTGGAAAAAGTGTTGTACGTTTTGAAAGAAAAGTTTCCGTCTTATAAAAATAGAACATTCCGGCATCAAAATAGGCTGGCTTTAAATCTTGCGAGCGAACAAACTGTTTTTCTACATCATCTGCAATAAGCTCATCATTATTTATTCGCATTGCCCATTCAACAGGAACTGGATATTTGCATACCGGCATTATTCCATTTGCGTTCTTTTTTTTCATCAACGCAAAAGCATTTTTGAGCGAATCAGACTTTAAGAACGGAACACAAGGATAGATGCAGCACAAAGATTCATACTCTTTTCCAAGTTTCTTATATTCTGAAAGAACTTCTTCAAGTACATCGTAAGTTATAGCAAAGTCATTTGCAGTTTTTTCGCTCCGCATAAACGGAACTGATGCACCGTACATCTTTGCAACATCAGCAATTTCTTTACTGTCAGTAGAAACCATCACCTCGTCGAAGATTTCGGAACCTTTTGCAGCTTCAATCGCATAGGCAAGCATAGGTTTCCCCATAAACTCCTTGATATTTTTTTTGGGGATACGTTTTGAGCCACCACGAGCAGTTATAATTGCAATCACACTCATTTATTAACCTGCCACAAGGAAGGATTTATATATTTTTCATCAGTAACAGCATACTTACTATAATCAGTTTCTGCAATATTATTTTTAGAATATGCTTCAACTATTTCCTGCAAATCCTGAAGTCGTGTAACACCCAAAACCATCTTATCAACATCTTTTTGCTGTTTAACAAAATTTAACGTTTGCTCAAGTCTTGGTTTAGGAACAGATTCTATTTTATCTTTTACAGGGTTAAAGTATTCAGGGATTTTATCCATCAACAAAAGCCCCTGCAAGAAAGTAGAACGAGTATGAATTTCAATTTTTTTTGCTTTTAATTTAGGAAGGAGAGGGACAAACGATTGGTCTAAAATGTTCATCGGAAACTGAACTATCTCTATTGGATATCGTTCAATAAGATTCTCCAAAATATTAGGAGTATAAACACTAAGTCCAATTTTCTTTACAAGTCCTTGCGCTTTATATAATTCAAACAGTTTCCATGTTTTATCATTACATTCATTTTCGCGATGGAACATTAAACCATAAACACTCTGAATTTTTAGATTTTCAAGAGATGTTTCAAGTCTGGCATCACCAATAAGTTTTGTAATGATTTTAAAAGAAGAAAGATCAAACTGGCTCAATACTTTTTCACTTTCACCATACCCTTGCGCTGTGTCCAATGTATCAATACCGTTTGCCTTGCAATAATCAAGTATTTTGGATATTTCAGCGAAAGGAACCTGCCCAGTAGTATTTGAAATACCGTAATTCATACCAAACTGCACAGTCCCTAAAGCTATCTTGCTCATCCGATAACTTCCTTTATAGCACTGATAACAGTATTAACATCATCATCACTAAGCCCCGGATAAAGTGGTAGCGATAATTCCTGCTCATAATACTTTTCTGCTTTTGGATAATCTCTGTCTTTATAACCATAAGTTTCCTTATAGAATGGCTGAGTCGGAACAGGAATATAATGAACTTGAGTTCCAATTCCTTTCTCTCGTAATTCCGCCATTACCTGTGAACGAGTTTTACCAAGAGCTACAAAATCAATCTGGGTCGCGTACAAGTGAAAGCAAGAGGAAACATTTTCAGGTTCTGTTGGAGTCTTAAGATATTTCATGCCAGCAAAAGCTTTATTATACATCGCCACAACTTCGCGACGACGTTTCTTAAAGAAATCAAGCTTCTGCAACTGTGAATAACCAAGAGCAGCCTGCATATCAGTCATACGGTAATTAAATCCAAGACTCTGCATTTCGTAATACCACGGGTCAGAATTTTTAGTCAGAAGTTTTTCATCTTTTGTAACACCATGGCTACGGAGCATTAAAAGTTTCTGATAAAATTTTTCATCATTAGTAGTTACCGCACCACCCTCACCAGTCGTGATTGTCTTTACAGGGTGAAAACTAAAAACCGTCATATCAGAATATTTGCAGTTGCCGATATAAGAACCGTCTGCATACTGACTTCCAATTGCATGGGCTGCATCTTCGATTACCCGCAAGTTATGCTTCTTTGCAATCGCGCTAATCTTGTCCATCTCACAAGGAAGTCCTGCAAAATGAACCGGAATCAAAAGCTTTGTTTTTTCGGTTATCCGTCTTTCAATTTCTGCAGGATCGATATTGTAAGAAACAGGATTGATGTCAGCAAAAACAGGCTTAACATTATTGTAAACCATGCAGTTGCTTGAAGCGAGGAAGGTGTTTGGAGTTGTAATGCCCTCTGCATTTTCACAAAGCTCAAGAGCTGCAACTGCAATATGAAGTCCTGCAGTAGCATTGCTCACAGCAACACAATGTTTTGCTCCTGTAATACGGCAAATTTCTTGCTCAAATTTTGCAACAGCAGGTCCTTGCGTAAGATAATCTGATTTCAAGACATTAACGACAGCTTGAATGTCCGCATCGTCTATATATTGATGTCCATAACCTATCATAATTAACCTATCATTCAAATGCTTAAACAACTTCAGGATGACAACACATTGTCATCCTGAAGTTGTTTCGAGATTTACTAGATATTACCAACTTTTGCTCGGTTTTTCTCAATCCATTCCTGTAACTGAGGAATAGTCATCCACTCTGTGTTGTTGTCAGAAGTATAGCTGAATCCTTCCGGCACACGTTTGCCACCTTTAATCATCTTTTCGATTGTACCCCATTCACAAATCTGTGGGAGAATCTTAAAGTGTTCCGGGTATTCATAAGTATAATAGGCATCTTCCTGACTAATCATAGCCTCATGGAGCTTCTCGCCCGGACGGATACCAATTTCAACCTGTTCAGCTTTTGCATCAACAGCAGTTGCAATATCACAGATATTCATGGAAGGAATCTTCTTAACGTAAATCTCCCCACCTTCCATATCATCGAAAGCGTGCCAAACAAGCTCTACGCCCTGTTCAAGGCTAATCATAAAGCGAGTCATGCGTTTATCTGTAATCGTGAGCTTTCCAGTTTTAGCAGTTTCCATAAAGAAAGGAATTACAGACCCGCGGCTGCCCATTACGTTTCCATAGCGGACAACTGCAAATTTAGTTTTTCCACCAGAATATGAATTTCCTGCAACAAAGATTTTGTCAGAACAGAGCTTTGTCGCTCCATAAAGGTTCACGGGTTTACAAGCTTTATCGGTAGAAAGTGCAACAAGTTTTTTTACGCCTTTATCCAAACAAGCATCTATAAGATTCATTGCACCGTGTACATTGGTCTTTATGCATTCAAACGGATTGTATTCGGCGGTGGGAACGATTTTAGTAGCAGCTGCATGAACAACATAATCAACACCGTCAAGTGCACGGTAAAGACGTTCTTTGTCGCGTACATCACCAATAAAAAAACGAATACGCTCATCTCCCTGAAACTTTTTAGCCATATTCCATTGCTTCATTTCATCGCGAGAATAAATGATTAGCTTTTTTGGATTGTACTTATCAAGTGTCATTGGAACAAAAGTATTACCAAAAGAGCCTGTACCACCGGTTATAAGAATTGTTGAATTTGTTAGCATAAAAACTCCAATATATTTTTGCTTAAATATTTACAACTAAGTGTAACACTCCTCAGATATTATAATCACGTATCAATAAAAACATTATTATCTCTGAATAACTGAGGTATATAACTTAATAATGATCCTCTTGAATTTCCCCGTGGTGTCAATGTATCTGTTACGGAAAATGTACATACATCAAAAGGCGAATCTACGTCAAATTGTTTAATGTCATACTTGCTCGTAAAATTCATATAAATAGTATATGTCCCTTCTGACAAAATACCTCCGCGGATAATAATATCGAACGAATGCTCACCAGATTTTAAATCGGACATACATCCTTCGGAAGCCTCATTTGAATCAAAAATGATAACAGGATTCCTATCGGAATCATATATAGCAAAATAACCATACAGACCTGGATTTTGTGTTCTATATATAGTTTCCATGTGAATAATAATTGGTTTTTGAGCTTCGTAAGTTGAAAGATTGTTTCCATCCTCATCTTGAACAAAAACAGATTTCAATTGAAAGGATTTGCTCTCATCATCATCAAAAATTTTTGAAGAAGTTAGACTCATACCAACGCTGTCAGTTAAATATGAATGAATACAATTTTCAATATGTCCTGAGTTTATAATACATCCTTTATCTAAAACAAAACCATTTTCACACAAGGCTTTTATCTGCCCCATATTATGACTTACAAAAAGGACTGTTCTTCCCTCTCCGGTGCTCAAATCGCTCATCTTGCCGATTGCTTTTTTCTGGAATGCGGCATCGCCAACCGCAAGAACCTCATCCGCTATAAGGATTTCGCTCTGGAGATGGGCAGCAACGGCAAAGGCAAGGCGCACATACATTCCGCTTGAATAGCGCTTTACCGGCGTGTCTATGTATTTTTCGATTTCCGCAAAATCGATGATTTCATCAAGCTGCCTTGTGATTTCGGCTCTTTTCATACCGAGAATCGCGCCGTTCATATAGATGTTCTCGCGGCCGGTCATTTCTGGGTGAAAGCCAGTGCCTACTTCAAGAAGCGAAGCAACACGGCCTTTTATGTAAATGTTGCCTGTGGTCGGTGTCGTAATTTCGCTTATGACCTTGAGCAGCGTACTTTTGCCCGCACCGTTCCGACCGATAATACCTACGCGGTCGCCCTGCTTGATCTCAAAGTTTATGTCCTTTAAAGCCCAAAAGCCGTCTTTATCAGACTGCGCACTGTCAAAGCCGATTTTAGCATGCGGGTCTTCTTTGCCGAGCTTGCGCGCAAACCAACTTTGAATGTCAGCATACAAAGTGCCGTTGTTAATCTGCCCGAGCCGGTAATATTTCGATATGTTTTCTGCTTTGATTGCTATATTGCCCATTTTTCACCTAAATTACATCAACAAATGATTTTTCGTTCTGATTGAAAAGCACAAGACCAAGAAGCAGACAGACGATCGTAGTACCAGTACTTACAAGCGCCATTTTTAATGGTACTGAACCAACACCAAAGAAACAGACTCTGAAAAGCTCAATCGGTGCAGATACAGGGTTCGCATAAAAGAGCCACGTCAAGCTTTCCGGCACTTCTGAAAGCGGATAAACGACAGGCGTTGCATACATTACAAGCTGCACCAAAAAGTCAATAGTCAGCGCAATGTCGCGGTATTTCGTTGTTATTGACGAAATTATCATGCCGATTCCAGTGCCCAAAAAACCGAGCCACAGCACCAGCAACGGAAAATACAATATCTTAAACGACGGAACAAATGCTGCGCCTTTTGCGAAATAAACAATGTACATGATTATGAAAAGCGCAAACTGAATCAAAAGCTTTATTACAAGCCCTGCAGAAGTTGCAATCGGCACAGTCAGGCGCGGAAAATAAACCTTGCTGAAAATAGTCTTGTTTACGGAAAAGGTTTTTGAAATTTCTATAACCGAGGTACTGAAATATGTCCACAGCATCGTGCCTGAAAAATAGAACAATATCTGTGGAATCCCATCAGTGCCGATTCCAGCCAGCGTTCCGAAAATCAGCATGTACATAATAGTAGAAAACACCGGCTGCAGAAGATACCACAACGGTCCGAGTATGGTCTGCTTATAGTAAACGATAAAATCGCGTTTTATAAAGAGTAAAATCAGATCTCTGTAATCCCAGACCTGCTTAAGCTTTAAGTCTATCAGCTTTGGCTTAGACTTAATAACCTTGTCCCAAGTCTGAGGAACGGCTTGGTTTTGTGCGTTCATATTGCAATAAACTATAATATAATTACCCACAAACTGCAACAGCGGAGGACTTTTGTACCGGTGCGGAATCATTTAAACAAAACAAAAGGGGCTGACCCAAAAGTTCGTTACGTAGCGTCATCCCGAACTTGTTTCGGGATCTGAACACTATATCAGGCGTAGATGCTGAGCTGAAAGCCGCCGAAGATTAATAAATTCAGCATGACAATACTTTTAGGACAGCCCCATGAAATCTTTTGCACGAATCAATACAAGTCTATACTTTTATTATTCTTTTCAATATAATTTTAATTATCCTATATGAACAACAACACATGTTCATTAAACATAATAAAGTGGTAGCAAAATGACAAACAATCATATAAATCCCTCAAAACGGTCAATCTTTTCTTTCCGTAATTTAGTTTATTTATATATTTCCATCCCTCCTTTTTTATTTTTCTTTTGGCTTAAACCAGTGCTTACTGTTTGCTTTGCATGTGTGTTTTTGGCAGGTCTTTTTTTTATATTGAATGACAATGATTCAGACGAACACCAAAAAGATGCTTATTTATTTAATAAAACAAATTTGCTGCTAATGTTCTCAATATCATTAGTCTGGTGCTATCTGGCAGGACAAGGCGGCTTCTTTTACCAATCATCAGATCATTATATAAGGAACGGAATCTTTAGAGATTTGATTCTTTTCAAATGGCCTGTCTGTTATGAAAAAACAGGTACAATGCTGACATATTATGTTGGGCATTGGCTTTTTCCAGCTCTTTTTGGTAAAATTGTGTTTATTATTACAAATAGCATATCTGCAGCTTGGCTGGTAGCAAAAATTGCGCTCCTTTTATGGTCTACATTAGGCATCATGCTGGTTTTCATTCTTTTATGCAAAATCTTTTCACTGTCAAGTAACAAAGCAATAGTTTTTTGCTGTCTGTTTTTTGTTTTCTTTAGCGGTCTTGATATCTTGGCCATTTATGTAAGAAATGGTCGTATTCCTACGCATTTGGAATGGTGGGCAGAAAACATGCAATACTCATCATTCACAACATGCTTGTTTTGGGTTTACAACCAATGTATTTCCGTCTGGTTGGCTACGCTTCTATTTTTTTACGAAGAGAAGGTTAAAAATTATGCTTTTATCGGTCTGTGTGTTCTGATTACGTCACCCATTCCTCTTGTAGGATTATTTCCTTTTTTTGTTGTTTCGGGCATTCTTCAGTTTATTAAAACAGAGAAAGGTTTACGTTATAAATTTTTCCTACAATCAATATTGTCTCCGCAAAATATAATTGCATGCTTTACAATACTCCCGATTGTTGCTCTTTATTATTTTAATAACGCTGCAGTCGCCAACACACCTGTAATTTCTTCATTCAATAGTATTAATAACGATGTTGCCGCCAATGTAGCTGCGGTTTCTTCATCAAACAAACCTGTCTTAACATTTTACAACATCTGTACAATAGGTCTTTTTTATCTATTAGAATTTTTCCTATATGTTCTGGTTATATTCAAACAAAACCAAAAGTCTTTTTATATCTGGGTTCTTACTTTTATGCTTTTAATTTGTCCATTTATACATATTGGAAACTTGAATGATTTTTCGATGAGAGCAAGCATACCAAGTTTGGTTCTGCTTATGGTATTAGTTTTTAAAACGCTTTTGCAAGAACACAAAAACAAAACAATAGTGTCATATTTGATAATAGTTATTTTTGCATTTGGAACTTTAACACCCACAATGGAATATTTACGCGCTTTTAAAACCGTAAAGCAAGAGAAAACAATCTTCTTGGAGTGTCTTGAGGACGATTACGACTCTTTGGGAGAAGAATTTCTCTCAAACTTTATGAGTTCTGATTATGAAAATTCTTTTTTCTATAAATATTTGTGCAGGCATAATTCAAAAAACAGATTGTAAAACACTCTGTCTCTCCGCATGAATAAACAGCTACACATTTCGGGCATCTCGAAAAACAAAAGCTTTTAGAGATGCCCTTTATGTTGATGCTATTCCCTTTGCAAAACCAATCTCAGGTTTCCAGCCGGTGTCTTTTTCAAGCTCTGAAACATCTGCCACAAGATACATGGGCTGATGCGGATAATACTCTTTCTTGCCGAAAAGTAGCGGCACGGCCGGAGCAATCTGTTGCTGTAAATCTATCAGATAATCTTTTAGTTTTCTACCATGTCCACTGCCGAGCGGATAAAACTTGCCGTCCATACCTTTTTCAGCAACTGCAAGAAAAGCCCGCGCAGCATCATCGCAGTGAAGATAATCCCAAATCTGCTCGCACTTGGTAAATTCAGGGCTTCTGCCGGCTTTAAGCTCGCGCACGCAATAGCTGATGAGCGTGTTTTCACCGTCATTCGGGCCGTACACGCTCAAAATGCGAAGCCAGTTAAAGCGGATACCAAGCTGCTTGCACAAAAGCGCAGAAAGCTTGCCAGCCGTATATTTAGCGATACCGTAGCCGCTTTCCGGTTTTACAGGCAAATCTGGCGTAAGCGGCACAGTCTGCACGCCATATTCAGCCTGACTGCCGGCTCCGATAAACACCGAACAGCCGCACAGCTTGGCAAGACGCACAGCATCAAGCGTGTACTCAATATTTTTCAGCTGGCAGTCAACATCATCACGGCCACCAACCGAAGTTTTATCCCAAGCCAAATGAATCAGCACATCAAAAGTACCACCAAGCTCAAGCGTCTTATAATCAGAAATGTCACAGTTCACGATATGAACACGGAAATCTTGCGGAATATTTTTAATGCGGTTTGAATCTTTTCTGACAATGCATGTTATATCATAGCCTTGCTTCAAAGCTTCGCGCACAATAGCGCTGCCTATCATGCCTGTTGCGCCGGTGATAAGGATTCGCTTCATTTATAAAGTCTCCAATAATGATTTCAGTTCAACCACATTTTCTGCAATATACGTACATCCGACATTCTCTAATTCAGTTTTTGTTCCAGTTCCCCAAAGCACACCGATTGCAGGAATACCATTTTCAATTGCAGCTTTCGCATCCGTATCCATATCACCGATACCGACAAATTTTTCATCTGGATAATCAGCCATACAGATTGCAAACAATTCCGCTTTGGTCTTCCGTTTGTCAGCAGAAGACTTTAAAAAAGAATAAGGTGTTATCACAGAAGAGTAATAATTCTTCCATTCAAGTTTGTCTATAATTCGGTTTGTAGCCAAATCAGGCTTATTCGTTACAATATGATGAACAAACTGTACATCTTTGAGGATTTCTTCAATTCCTTCAAACGGCGGTGTATGATTAAAACCACAATTGTCATAGTTTTTGCGGAAAGCAGCTACAACAGCAGATTTTTTTTCAGCCGTAAGAACAGAACTATCAAATGCAGCATCTAAGATTTTATCAATTGTAGGACCTACACGAAAAGGAGCTTTCTGATCTTTTTCTGAAAGACTACATTCACGCACAGAACGAACAAGAGCTTCCAAAACTTCGTTTTCAGAATTGATTAATGTTCCGTCTAAATCCCAGATAATATGAAGCTTCTCCATGTTTTACAGCGAAAACGCTTCCTCTTTTATTGATTTCATTTCTTCTTCCGGCAGGAACGGATACATATCCTCAAGACTTGGAGAAACCATTGTTCCGTCCGGCAGTTTTTTAGAAGACAGTTTCGGGCTGAAGAACTGTTCAGGATTAAGAACAGCTTCTATAATCACAGGACCTTCAATCTCAAGTGCTTTCTTTATATTCTCAGCGCAAGTAGAGTATTTATCAACCTTTACATATGGAATCTGATAAGCATAAGCTATCCGTTCAAGCTCAGGGAAAGACAAATCACCGCTTTCCTGACCGACACCAACTTCACAATGATTCGAAAAAAGATTTCTTTGAGTCTGCCTTATTGAATGATAGCCTTCATTGTTCAAAACAACAATTTTAAGATTCAGTTTGTTCTGATATACAGTCTGAAGCTCTTGAATGTTCATCTGAAGACTTCCGTCACCTTCGATGCAGATTGTACGCTTTTTGCCACGCTTTACAGCAACACCTAAAGAAGCTGGTAAACCGTACCCCATTGCTGCACAACCCGAATTTGTAAACAATCTTGTCTGCTTTTTTATTTTTGCAGCCTGAAAACCTACAACACAAGCACTGCCATTACTGCAAACAACAGCGTCATCATCTGCAAGATTCTCAAATAGTGAATCTATAAAAGCATAAGGATTTACAGGCGATTCTTCTTTTTTCATTTCCGGCAAACATGCAGGATATTTAAGATTGATATTATGTGCCCAAGCAGCCCATTTTGAATGAGACTCAAGCTTTTCTTTAGAATTGTTCAATTTTTCAATAACATCTTTTGCATCAGCAAAAACAGGCATATCAATTTTCAATGTCGGCTTCATAAGTTCTGCAGGATCTATATCAACCATAATCTTATAAGCGTCTTTTGCAAAATTTTCCCAGTTATAGCTTATCTGCCTGATGTTTAATCTGCATCCCAAAATAAGCAGCAAATCAGAATATTGCGCAACAAAATTGCCGCCTCGGGTTCCAACTGTACCAGGACGCCCCGCAAAACATGGGTTATCATCAGAAATAACGTCATGGGCATTCCAAGCTGTTACAACAGGAATTCCGAGTTTGTTCACAAGTTTTTGAAACTCGTCATAAGCACCGCTTAACCTGATACCCTCACCTGCAAATATTACAGGACGTTTTGCTTTGTTTATTTTCTGAATTATTTCATCAGCTTTTGATTTGTCAAATTCTGGGGGGAGTTCGCGGCTATCTTCTGCATTATTATAATGCCGCAAATTCTCAGTCTCTATGATTGCACCTTGAATATTCAATGGAACATCAATCCAGACAGGCCCCGGACGACCATGAGTTGCAAGAAATAAGGCTTTTTCCAAAATATACGCAATGTCATCCGCATTCTCTATCATCACAGCATATTTTGTCATTGTCTTTACTGTATCAACGATATTGAATTCCTGATCGCCAAGCTGCCTTAGAGGAACCCTTGTTGAGCGAATTGTAGTTGCAAATTTGACCTGCCCAGACAAAACGAACATCGGAATAGAATCAAGCCAGCCGCCCATAACACCAGTTATAGCATTAGTGCCGCCCGGACCGCTTGTAACACATACAGCGGCAATATTTCTGCTGTAACGTGCATATCCTTCTGCCGCAACCGCACATGCCTGCTCATGGTGATTATATGTGCAATGCAGTTTCGGATGATGACCTAAAGCATCATTCAAATGCATTGCGCCACCACCTGTAATGGTGAATACATCAGTAATTCCGTTATTTGCTAAAAAATCAGCTATATAATCTGCAACACGCTGTTTCATACTTCATCCTCAAAAATATTTGCTTGGTGTAATTGTTTTTATATCAATTTTGTCTTTAATTGAAGAAATAAAAGTCTTTAACGCTTCATTTCTCAACTCAACATTTGTTTTATCATAAAGAAGCTTTGCATAATTTGAATAATAACATTCATCTATCTTGCCGCTGTAGCCGTCAAAACCGGCAAGAGCTATGCTTTTTATGCCGAGCTTAATTGCAAGATTAACAAGAAGCACAAGCGGATTATCATAAATTGCATCAACATCAGATTTAAGATTTGCAAAATTAACAACATAATCAACTTTTTCTTTTGCTTCTGTAATATTTGAAGTGCAGATAAGCTTTATGCTGTTTTTTTCCTCGTAAATGCGGCTAAAAAACTGGCTGTACCGCTTTGAATTTCCCATAAACACATAATCAATCGGAAATTCATCATTCAAGAAATTGACGCTGAAAACTTTGGGCTTGTTTGCTGAAATGAAATAATCGATTTTGTCTTTAGATTCTTTAATAGATTTGCCAGGACCTATAAGCAACAAAGCTCTGTCTTTCAGTTCATTCTTTAAAGATTCTATTGCCTTTGAGTCATCAACTTCGTTATTTTGAAAATCCTGATAAAGCTTTTCGCAATATTCCTTGTCATACAAAAGATTCTTATCGTTTTCTTTTGGAAGCTTTGAAAGGATTTCGTTAATCTGCTTTACAGAAAGCGTTTTTTTCTCTAAAAGCTGCGTCACATAATTAGGGTGACACTCATTAAGCGCAGAAATATAAAACAGCGGTCTGTAGCCCCATTCTTTTTTGGCAAATTCTTTCGTTATATCAATATCAATTGCTTCTTGAATCTGATTAATGTCATAATGCTTGCCGAAGCGTTCATTCATATACATTGCGACAAGCTCTGTACAGGCATTGCCCGCGCTTTTTCCCATTCCGAACAAAGTTGCATCTATCGATATATCCCTGTCCTTTATGTTTTCCATTACGGCAATAGTGTTTGAATAAGCAAGCTGAAAGTTATTATGAGCATGATAGCCCAAAATTATGTCTTTATTTAAATGCTTATTCATCACGTTGCAATAATGAAGAACTTTGTCGCTGTGCATAAGACCATATGTATCTACGATCGTAACAGCATACGGCTCAATCTTATTTATTTTATCAATCAAAGAAATCATTTCTTCATCACTGAATGTAGTGACAGAAACTGGATTTACAAAAATCTTATAGCCTTTTTCTTTTATCTGCCTGCAAAAATCAAGGGCCTTATCCTGCAAATGCTTCTTGAAAATAACCCTTATGCCATCCAAATGACTTTCTGATTTTGGCGCAACATGCTCGATGCTGCATGTGCCGTAGTCAATCATGGCAACAACCATGGCGTTAGGTTTTTGCATACCTTCAAAGACTGGCTCTATCGATTTTGTGTCAGGATAAATCGAACGGTTTGCATCGTAAGGCCGCCTGTCATCTATAAAACCGACTTCAATGGTGTCAACACCAGCACTATCCAAGCGGCTGAAAATGCTTTTTATGCTACCAGCGCCATATTCCCAATCATTCACATAACCGCCATCACGCAGCGTACAGTCTAGAAGATGAATGTTGCTCATTTCGTTTTTCTTAATCAAAATTAATCCGCTCTTCTTCTATCACAAGCGGACGGTTCATAATGCGGTTATTCATGCTCATAATGTACTCGCCAAGAAAACCGATAAAAAACAGCTGTAAAGCACCTATGAAAAAAACACCAATAATCAGCGGAGCCATGCCGGCATTAAATGTATTCCAATTACACATCTTATAAATACCGTAGCCGATAGCAACACAAAAACTTATAAAAGCTGCTATAAAACCACCTATAGTTGCAAATCTTAATCCGGCTTTTGTATAAGACGTAAAACTCAACATTGCCGCATCAAAAAGACTGTACCAATTGTTGTGAGTTTTGCCGGCCTTGCGTCTCGCCTGCCTGTACGGAACATCAACACGTTTAAAGCCAAGTTCTGCAACAATACCACGCAAAAACGGAGTCGGGTCATGAAGATTGCGCAAAACTTCGATAAATGATTTATCATATAGACCGAAACCTGTAAAATGTTCAATCTGCTCAACTTGGCTCATTTTATGTATTATTTTATAATAACAACTGCGCAAAAAACGCACTAATTTATTTTCATCGCTTTTAGTCTTTATGCCGGCAACAATTTTAGCCCCATTTTCCCATTCATGAACAAATTGCGGAATCAATTCCACAGGGTCTTGAAAATCACAGCAAATAGAGATAGTACAATCACCGCCTGTTTGCTGAAGCCCATAATAAGGCGAATTGAACTGTCCGAAATTCCGCGCATTAAAAATCGCTTTTATTTTTTTGTTATTCTTGCAAATCTCACGCAAGAGTGGTCGTGTGTTATCTGTAGAACAGTTATCAATAAAAATAATCTCATAGTCATATTTAGAAAGCTCTTTTTGAAGAACTTCCTCAATAGCCTTGCTTATTTGAACGACATTTTCCTGCTCATTGAAGCAGGGAATAAGTATGCTTATAAGCTTTTTCATGAATACCACTATACCATATTTAAGATTGAATTAAAATACTATTTTCCAGCCAGGTTTATATGCATCAACCAAACCGAATTTGCCTTCTTTTTCAGCCTTGAATGCATCCAAAACAATCTTTAAAATCTGGGAAGCCTTTGCAGGATGTAGCAAACACCGTACAAAAGTAACACACAATGTCTGGACCTTACAATATTTATACGAAGCATATCCGAAGTGTTCTTTGTACCAATCAAGCTTGTTTCTTATTCCATAAAAATATTTCCAATCATAACCTATGTTTGCATGTGTTATATCATGATGAATTTTAATACTTGGGACACACAAAATTTGTCCATATTTGCTAAGGCGGCAAGAATGCTCATCATCATCGCACCAAATGAAATAATTCTTTTTTACCAGCCCTGCCTTTTTTAAAATATGTTTATTTATAATTGGAGCGACATATGAAACCACATGCACTTGAAATGATTCCTTCTTATATTTTACTTTTCCAGCTTTAATAAAAATTGGAATAAATCCTAGTTTTTTTACACGTCTGCAATGAGTCAGGTCTATTTTTCCATAGCTATAAATCATAGGCTTGATTACTGAAATTTGATTAAGTGAATCCGCATTGTTTTCAAGAAACACAGAAGCCTTTTCCAAAGCATCAGGTTCAGGAAATGCATCATCATCAGAGCAATAAATCCAGTCTGCATCAAGGGTTACAGCGAGTTCTTCTCCCATATAAAAACCACCGCTGCCACCTGTATTCGTCTCGCTCCTAATGAGATATTTTTTAAAAGGTTCCGGCTTTTCTGACCACTCTCTAGCAAATTCTTTTGTGCCGTCTGTGCTTGCATTATCAACAAGTATTATATAAGAAGGCAACTTTGTCTGTTTTGACAAGCAGTCAAGTGTTCCCTTCAACATCTCAAGCCTATTATACGTAACGATTACAACTCCAATATCCAATTTTATCTCCACATGCTAAAACTGATTCAAATCAAGCTCATTGTAAATATTGATTATTACATTTCCATATATTATACTTGAAATATAATATATGGAAAAGCTTTTTGATTATTTGATAGTAGGCTCCGGACTTTATGGAGCTACATTTGCATATTTGGCTAAACAAATAGGAAAGAAATGCCTTGTTCTAGACAAAAGGTTTCACACAGGCGGGAACATTTGGTGTGATAATATTGAAGGCATCAATGTTCATGCTTATGGCGCACATATATTTCATACATCAAATAAAACTGTTTGGAATTTTGTAAACAAATTTGTCACATTCAACAGATATACCAACAGCCCTATTGCAAACTACAAGGGCAAGCTATACAACCTTCCATTTAACATGAACACCTTTTATGAAATGTGGGGTGTTACCACACCGGCAGAAGCAAAAGCAAAGATTGAACAGCAGAAAAAAGAAAGCGGAATAAAAGAACCGAAAAATCTTGAAGAACAGGCGATAAGCCTTGTGGGCAAAGATATATACGAAAAGCTTGTAAAAGAATATACAGAAAAACAATGGGGCAGAAGCTGCAAAGAACTGCCTGCATTTATCATCAAACGGCTTCCTGTCCGTTTTACATTTGACAACAATTATTTCAATGATTCATATCAAGGAATTCCTATTGGCGGTTATAACAAACTTACTGATGGTCTTCTTGACGGTATTGAAACAATTACTGATACAGACTTTTTTGCAGACAGAGAAAAATGGACTTCAAAAGCTTCAAAAATTATTTTTACTGGGAAAATCGACGAATTCTTTGATTATAAATTCGGAAAGCTTGAATATCGCACGATAAGGCTTGAAACAGAAAAACTCGACACCCAGAACTATCAAGGAAATGCTGTTGTAAATTACACAAGCCATGATCAGCCATACACAAGAATTATAGAGCACAAGCATTTTGAACCAGAAGCAGCCTCTTATAACAATGATGTTACTGTTATCTCTAAAGAATATTCTGCAGAATGGAAAGAAGGATCTGAACCTTTTTACCCGGTAAACGATGAAAAAAATTCAGCACTTTACAAGAGATATAAAGAACTTGCAGATAGAGAAGAAAATGTTATTTTCGGTGGCAGGCTCGCTGAGTATAAATACTATGATATGGATGATGTTATAGAAAAAGCAATGAAGGATTTTGAAGCTTTTAAATAACAACAAGGTATAAAACAAAGAAACAATGCTCATACAGAAAATATTATACCCAGACAATGAAATATGTAATGAAACAGAGATGTTCTTCCGTGGAACATCAGCTGATTCAATACATAAAAACAGTCTGCAATTGAAATCAAACGAAACAGTTTTGTTGAATACTTATTTCAATTCTTTTCCAATAAGCAAATGGAAAAAATATACAAACCTCTCAAATCTAGAATTCCATTTTGTAGCAGACTGTAACTGCAATGTACAAGTATATCATGAAACAGCAACTATTGATGAAAAAGCTATAAATGAATTACGAAAAATAAACAATATTATTTTTGATGAGATTTCTGAAAAAAATAAAAAATGCATATCAACAAAAAAAAATGAAGTCTCCTTTTCTGTTGAAATTTCCCAATCAAATAACAAGTATCACCATATTGTAAAAATCCCTGAATTATACAATGACGGTCTTATTTATGTTTCTATCACAGCAGAAAAAAACACAGAAATATCTGAAGCCGGATGGCATACAATTAGTTCTGAAGAGAAGATAAACAAAATCAAATTCGCTATCGGAATTTGCACATACAAAAGAGAAGAATTCTTAAAAGCCAATGTATCAAAAATATTGAATAATATACTCAATAATAAAGATTCATGCATAAATGATAAAATCGAAGTATACATTGCAGATAACGGGCAAACTATTCCAACTGATTACTTTAACTCACCTTTTGTGCATATATATCCTAATCTTAATCTGGGCGGCTCGGCCGGTTTTACACGAACAATAATCGAATCAATGCTAAATGATAATAGAAAAGCTTTCTCTCATATCATTTTGATGGACGATGATATTGTTCTTTCAACTGATGTTTTAGAGCGCACATATCAGTTTTTATGTTTTCTGAAACCAGAATACAACAAATCAATGCTTGGCGGTGCCATGCTGTTAAAGGACAAGAGATACATCCAAAATGAAAATGGAGCTTTTTTTGATGGATCAAATCAATTTCAGCAACAGAATTATCTTTTTGATTTACGAAACGAGAACTGTGTTACTGCAAATTTGATAGATAACAAAGCGAATTATCAAGGATGGTGGTATTGCTGCATTCCTTCTACAATTATTTCTAATAACAACCTTCCTTGCCCATTTTTTTTACATTATGATGATATTGAATATAGTATAAGAAATTCAAAATACGAATTGATATTACTTAATGGCATATGTGCATGGCATCCATCTTTTGTAAACAAAGATTCTGTATGGACATATTATTATAATACAAGAAACCTTCTGATTACATCTACTATTCATGGTTACAATAAGCAAACCATGTTATTTTGTATAACTAAAGCTTTTGCAGCAAGAATACTATTTCATGAATATGTTCATACAAAGATATTAAATAAAGTTCTTTCAGATTTTTTAAAAGGTGCAGAGTTTTTTATTCATCAAGATGCGCTCGCTTTGCAAGATCAGCTTTGTCTGTATAAATACAAAACAATAACACCTGAAGAATTGCGCATAAACATAAAAGAATATGAATTTTATAAAAATTCTCATACACTTATTGCTACTGTGCTAAGACAATTTTTTTCATTTTTTCTTCCCATCAATAACGAACTTATTATTTGTGATATGAATCATATAATAAACAACTTCGGATATCTTTATGTCGGGAAGCAGATATATGCTTATGATGCTTCTAACAATACAGGTATCCTTTTTAAAAAGAATCTCAAGGAGTTTCTGATACTTAGCTTTTCATTCATTGGCAAATTTATTTTATTCTGTATTAAATTCAAAAAAATAAGAAAGGATTTCACTGAAAATCAGAAGAATTTTACAAATATTGACTTTTGGAAGAGATATTTAAAAATAAATAATCAACTTCACATAAACAAGAATAATTAATTGATTCTTATTGTAGAACTATATAACCAGAGAAACACATAAAACATGAAAATAAATGCAGTAATAGTTACATATCTTGAAAAAAACATAGGTGGTGCAGGTGGTTTTTACTATGGCATAAAAGCTGCTTAATTTTAAATACAAGAAATGTTGTCTTTCTTTCAAGTAATGTTTTATTTAAAGATGGAAGTCTTTTCTGTAAATTCAGTAGGCTGCGGTAAAAAGTTTTAATACGGGCATATCCCGCAAGCAGCTGCAGTTACTGTTTCCTATTCGAAATTAAATTACTGCTGATTTTTTTATCAAGAGTTAAATACAAAGGAGACAATGTTTTATGTCATTTAATTATCATAAATAAATTTCAGACAATTTTTTTATGTGTTCATCCATAGTAACAAGATGCATTTTATTTAACATAAATTTATTTAATAAATTTCTATCTTCTTTTATAGCTATAATTTTATTACACATATCTTCAGAATCACCTGCTTTAAATACAAATTCATCAATATTACAAAGCTCTGATGCACCACCTAAATTAGATGTAAGAACAGGAATACCATTTGATACTAATTCTATTGCAACCTGAGGAAGGTTATCTTCCCATAAAGAAGGTACGATTCCCAAATGAATTCCTTGTGTAATTGTTTTAAACGTCTGTGCATTAAAACCATCTATAAATGACACTTTGTGGAATTTTGATTTCAATTTCTTAATTCTGTGCACAGCTTCTGAATCAACATTTCGTGCCACAAAAGTAACCTCTATAGTCTTTGTCTGATCATTTTGCCACTTTTCCATGGCATCCAACAGAAAATAAAAACCTTTATCGCTTGACATATAACCAAGATAAATAATTTTAAAAAATTTATCGTTTATGTCAGAATTTAAAGAGTCTCTACTATTTTCTGCAGCCTTAGTACCTATATAGTTTGTTATTACCTTAGACGAGTTTATGCCATGTTTTATTGCTATATTACGAACTCGCTCAGAAACAGCTAAAAACAAATCAACATTCTCATTAGCATATTCAACCGTTTTTGATAAAAATTTTCTATATCGTTCTATTTTTTCGACATTTGCTTCACAAACAGATGGCTTAGTCATTTTCCTTTTTAGCAATGCAAGTTTATCTAGTAGCAAAGTAAAAAAATGATTATTAAGAGAAATATCTATAGAATATAACAACTTCATGTATTTCATTAGTTTGGCAGGTGCCGGATGGTGACATATGGCACAAGATTTTCCATCTTCATTTTCCAAACAATTATGACTTTCGTTCTGCCAAAATTGAACTTGAGGACAAAATAAATAATAGTTATGCAAAGAAAATATTATTTTAAGATTTGGATGATATTTTTTTATTTTAAAGACATTTAAAGAAAGTCCTTCAAAATTATTAAAATGAATAATATCAATTTTTTCTTCTGTTATAATTTTATTTAATAAAGAAAGTAAGATATTATCTTCAAAATATACATCTGTGTCAAAGCCGTTGCATGCGGCAGGAGCATATATTGGAGAATTTACAATTTCATAAACCTTGCAATATTCAAATCCTTTCAATACCCGCTCTCTAAGAAAAGTTTTTCCAGAAAAAAGTGTATAGGAACTTCCTGAACTAAGAAAATATAATTTAAAAGAATCATTCTTATAAAATTGCTCTATAAGATTTCTCTGATATGTATTTACTCCACCACCAAATTTTTTCTGCGCAAAGTTTACCCAATTATAAAAAAGAATTTTTTTTTGCATATTACAATCCCCTTTAATTTTTAATACCATGTCTAAACCAAAGATTCAATACTGAATTTTCAACAATCTGATTCACAAAACCGTCATCATCCAATCGATTTATAATTGGAACAAACGCATCCAAAGGTGATAGCTGCATTTTGTATGTAAAATCATTAAATACAGAATGATAGTAATCACAAAAGTCTCGTATACCTTTTTGAATGTCTCTAGATTTCATGGCATCAGTGTTCTCTCTTTCAAAAATAAAACTTGATTCTGAAACATGATCACCGTTTGACATAAAATGGAGTAAAGACGGATGTTCTGAAGAAAAAAGGAGTTCAAAGGCTGCTCTTTTCTTAATGTTTTTACTGATTATATTTAATTTTTTATTTTGACTGATAGAAATAAATTGTTCTATTTCTCTTGTAATTTTAAAACATTCTGAATAATCAGTGCTATCTGCTATAAACAATGCGCCATGAACCTCAGTATCCAGATGATATACATTTTTTATGAGATGTTTTAAGAACACAATTGAAGAACCGCGCCAACATGAATCGACTACGCAAATATTCTTAGAAGTTCCAATAATTTCAGATAAATACTTCTTGCCAGCAATCTGAGAGTCTTCAAAATGCTCAATTACAAAATCTTTATTTTTGTACAAAATCTCTCTAAATTTTTCATAGGTAACTTTTTTTCTGACATCCAGAAGGTTTATTCCTGCTTCTTGAACTGTCTCTCTTAGAAAATCCAAACCGCAAAAAGCCAAAAGTTCTTCGATTGTCTTCATTTCATTTTCAGGTAAAAATTCAACTCGTATCGCCTGAACAAGATATTCCTCAAACCAATCCTCTATCACAAGTTCTTCTGAGGCATGACGAGAAAACCATACATATTTTCCTGTTTCAGCATTAAAATATTTGCTGTATATTTCCGATACAATATCACAATCTCTAGCTAAAAACAGGAATCTATCTATATTTTCATTTTTTCTAAGTTTTTCAAGCCACTGGCATATGCTCCATACAAGAATACCGCCACAAGTAAATCCATATTCATAATAAACACTTTTCTTTTCGGATGAATTGTAGAAAAACGAATCAACCAGTCCTGTGTAAATGCTTCGACTTAAATATGACATTTCAGACAATGAATCTAAAAATTCTAAAGGGGTTACATTTTTGCAGTGCTGCACTTGCCAACCCGCAGTTAGACTTTGCTCAATATCTGAATAAATATTATCACCAATATGAAGAATTTTTTTATTTGGATATTTTTCATTTATATATTTTTGAAGCGAACCTGTAACTTTACTACAGTATATCTCATTGGACACAAATATTTTTTCAAAACCATCATATCCACATTTATAAAGCATTTCTTCCAAAACTTCTGATGGCAAATACATATCAGAAGTTATAATTATTTTTTTTCCGATTGATAGTGCATAGTCATAAATTCTTTTTACGAAAGGATTTTGGATGCACATTTTTTTTTCTAATTTAATTTCAGTTTTTACACCGTAATCTATATCAATGGAAAACCATTCATTCAGTATCTTATAAATATCATAAATATTTATCTCTTTATTTGGTTTTTCTGTTATTCTTCGGGCTTCTTCTTCCGCATGTATTCTATGATATTTAAAATCTCCTATTCCAAATTCAAGACCCAAGAAATAAAACAAATCAACAGGAGATAAGAAGGGTCGAAAAATTAAAGTGTCAAAAATATCAAATGAAAGTATATCAGTATTCTTAATCTGATTAAATAAAATATCTGAAAACTGATGAAAATATTTTTGTCTATCCTCTTTAAATTTAAAATAACCAAAATATAAAGACTTTATATTTAAAATATTATGATAAACAAAAAGAAATGCAAATACAAAAAATCTTTTAGCGGTCTTGTAACCACATTTTTCAAGATACAAATCATAATCCCTTAAGAGAATCTTATTACTTAGCAGCTTATATCTTAAATCCATTTATTCCTTACCTGTTTTATTTCTATAGAATTTATAGAATAATTCTTAAGAATAATGTTTTTATATAAAATTTTTCATTTGCCAGAAAAATATAATCTTATCCGTTCCATCCTAGTCTATATACTTCTTGCTTTGTTATCAAAATCCATTGTTTTATCGTATATCATTACATTTCCAAAATTCGTTTATATAAATCGAGATACTTATTAACCATGACATCCTGATTATAAAGTTTTCTGCTTTCTTCAGCAACTTTTATACGTTGTTTCTGCATTCGTTCTTTATAATCACCTGAAAAAATCTCTTCTATCTTGTTTTTTAGTGCACCACCTGTCAATTCATCGGCAATCCATCCTCTTCCATCAGCAAGCTGCTCAGGAATTCCACCGACATTAAAACCTAAAACAGGTGTACCTGCAAACATAGATTCAAGGACAACTGTCGGAAAGTTATCCTGTCGGCTTGGTATGATAAATAAATCAGCTGCATTATATAATCTGTTCAGCTCTGTTTTGTCTTTTATATATCCTGCTTTAACAACATGCATCGGCAATTTATCAACATCTTCACTTGCATGTCCTGCAACTATTACTTCATATTCGTCTGGGGCTGTTAACGAAAGCAATGCACTGTAAAGCAAATCCCAACCTTTCCATGGATCTGATGAAAAAGAAGCCATAAACATCAATACTTTTTTGGAAAGACCGTATTCTATCTTTAATTGTTCACGGTGACTACAGGGATAAAAAATATCCTCTTTTATTCCATTATTAATAACATTTACTTTATTTCCATTTAAATATGAAAAATTTAAATTATTTTTATTCCATTCTGACGGAGTCACATATTGGATATTAGTTTCATGGAAAAAGAATTTTTTCCAAAACAGATTCAAGAATGGTATTTTACACATAGAACATATTTCACGTCTTTTTAACTTACAATCAAAACAATTGTTGGAAATCCATTTTTTACAATCCATGTAGCACATACAGCCTCCTGCAAAAAACCAAGTATCATGTAATGTCCAAACAACTTGATTTTTTTTAGAAAGCCACTTTATATCACAAAGCTTAAGAAAAGAATTCTGCATAGCATGCAATTGTACAATTTGAATATCATATTGCTTGATAATTTTAGACAAATAGAGTCTAGCAATAAAATCTGGCAAAGCAAATATTTCAAAAAATTTTCGAAACAATAAATGAGGACGTCTAAAAATAGATGTACCGTCAAAAAAAACTATATAATCAGAAATAGTGTTATTTTTCGATTGCAAGAAATCTATACTATATATATTTTTTACAAAATTACCAGATTTTCTTAAACCCTCTTTTAGCAATTCAGTTACTTCAGAAGCCCCTCCTAAATTGGCAATTTCACATATTTGCAATATATTCATATTATTCCGCCTATTTTCATGTTAATTCATATACTTTCCGTAACGGCTACTTTATACATTCTGGCAAAAACGAAAGTGGTTTTATCAATAAATTAAAGCATGGTCTAATAACTTTTTTTAGTTTATTTCCAGAAGTGAGATAAATTAGAACAATATAATCTATATTTTATAACTTCCATTTCTTTTTCATAATACGATATTCCTTTATTAACTGAGATATATTTCCTTTTGATGCATCATTTACAACTATAATTTCAAGGTTTTTGTAAGTTTGAGATATAATACTTTTTATACATCTATCAAAGTATTGCTCTGTATTGTAAACTGTTACAATTACAGTGATTAATATATCAATAACAGAAAAATCCATACGAAATAGCTTCCTTAATAACAACTTAATATATTAAAAATACTTTACTTACACTAATCAAAGGGATACATAAACAAATCTTTAAAATTTGATAACATAATAATTTCTTCAAATAAACTATAAAAGTTCTTCGTGTAATTTTTTTAAATACCTATACGTAGTCTTACCGAAATTTTTTTTAGATTTAGAATATTATAATCAATAAACAATTGGATATAAAACTTTTCTCCAAGAACAATACAATTGTTTATTTTTTTTCATACAGTTCTTTGAACAACCTATTCCCAGTATTCATCATCATCTCCTGTTACAAACATCTTTTATTACATTTTCCCAATTCTCTTGAAACGCTTTTTTACTTCCGAATTCTTCCATAATTTTTTTATTTTCATATATTTGGTTGTCATCTAATAAAACAAAACCCTTTTTTAAACTTTTTTTATTCCATTCCATAAAATGTAGATTTAAATCCCTCATCATGCTAAACGAATCATTGTCTGATGAGCAAAAAACTGATTTGCCCATATAAATCAAAGCCCATATATTATTAGCAGCTTCACTTTCAGAATTATTAAAAATTGCAACATCTACATTTTCATTTAAATAACTAAAATATTCATCCCTTGACATCCATTTTGTTATTGGCTGCCATTTATTAAGAAAAAGCAATCTTCCAATCATGTTAATTTTTTTTATATACCTCTCATTGCCATAAGACAAAGGGCATATTACTTTGTTTATCATTTTCTTTGATTTAATCAATCGCAAAAAAACTTGCAAATGCCTTCCTGTATGTGTTCCTCTGTGACCTACCATGATATTAATTTTTCTTGGATTATGGTTCCTTGGACGAATATTTTTAAATTCCTCTAAATTAAAACCATAAAGCGAATTAAAGGAATAATAAGTACAATTCATTTCATAATTATTTTCAAGAAATATTTTCATTTTTGGGGCACAAATAATTGCATTACATCTTTCAATCAAACTAACTTTTAAAGAATCAATTTTTTTAACAAATAATTTATTTTTATTTAAATATAAATCTGAAGTCCTATATATTTCTCTTCCCCAAGGATTTATTATAACAGGCATTTTTTTCTTTAAGATAAAGTCATGCAAAAATTCCAATTGCTTTAAATTCTCGGGGACAGACTGCAAAACAATAACATCAATTTTTTCATTTAGAATGTTAAAATCTACAGAACAAGATAATTCTGTATCATTTTTTATTAATATATTTTGCCCCATATCTTTCGGAATATAGAAATTATGATTCGTGTTATTATTATATCCATAAATATAAAAAATATTTTTAAATTCTATATTTTCTTGAAAACCTAAAATATAATTCGTAACAAATGTTGTATATGGGAAAAAATGCATTATAGTATACATAACTAAAAAAATATACCTCAGAAAATCGATTTTGACAAGAAACAGAACGATTCAAATTTCCGATTTCCTTGCTAGGAAACGAAAGTATACAATAAGGCAAGGAAATCAGGTATAATACTAATAATGTAAGAAGGGAAAAAGCAATTAAATTGATCTTGTGTGGGGTTTAGCCTCATATTAAACCACAACGATAAAAATTCCTATAATTATAAAAAGTGCTCCAATAACTTTTGTTTTAGTAATTTTTTCTTTAAAGATCATTCTTCCAGTTATAAATGATAGCACCAATGGAAGAGATTCTGAAAAAACCGAACAGACAATAATAGGAACAAATTTCAAAATATAAATATTCATTAAAAGAACGAAAAAGAAAAGACAATATCCTGTCACTACAAAAAAATTCAAATATTGTTTTATAAAAGAACTATATTTTTTTTGTGATGCCTTTTTCAGTAAAACTTGAGATAATGCTGAAACACAACATGTAAATATGAGAGCTATAATATATATAAATTTAAATCTCATCTTTCAACTCTCTATCTGTTTTTCCAATTACAAAAACTCCCAAACAAATAAAAATTCCACCTATTAATGTTTTAACGGATATTGCTTCCTTAAAAAGGACAATCGCCCAAATAAATGAAAAAATTAGAACAATAGGTTTGTTTGCCATAGCTATTGAAAGCGGAACTTTTTTTAACACCTGTTGCCATAAAAGCGCATAAATACAAAGAATAAGAATAATCCCACAAAAATAAAGAATATATTGAATCGAAAAAATCTCGTACTTAGAAGCTTGCTTTGAAAAAATGCCAGAAAGCGAGTAAATAAAGAAAGAAGCATACATTAAGCAGTATGGGGTATTTCTCGGTGTTTTCATTCAATGCCTTTTAAATATATATGCCTACGAACATTATTCTAAAATCCATACAATATAAAATTTTTTTAAGAAGTCAATAAGTTATCATATTGAAAAATCCGCAAATAATTGCTCCTGAATATTCAACAGAAATTCTAGAAATCCCAGAACTTATTTTTGTAAAAATATGCCACAAAGGTTCTATATTATGTTTAAAATAACTAAAAAAATGGAATGCATCTTTTTTCAGGAAGAAAAGTTAAATGCGTCCATAAATCTGTTTTTTGTCCTATACAAAGATATGTAATTATAAAAATAAAAAGTACAAAGATATAATCTAAAATTTGTTTTTTGATGTTGCTATCATTTGTGTTTATAGTTGTTTCCATAAAATATTATATTCCTTCGTACTAAAGTACGCAATATCGTATTTATTATATTTACACTTTTGCTTTAAATTTCAAATATTCACCGTATCTCTAATCACATACTGCGGAGCTTTGTTCAAGCAAATGTATATGCGTCCGATGTACTCACCAATAAGCCCGAGCATCAGCATCAGCATTCCACCGATAAAAAGAAGAATGCACATCATGGAACTGTAACCCATGAGAATCTTTGGATTGCTTAATTTCTTGATCACAATGTAAATTGCATATAAAAAACCAATAGATGCCGTTAAGACACCCATAATAGTAGCAAATCTCAAAGGTTTAACAGAAAAAGCTGTCATACCATTTAAAAAAAGAGAAAATGATTTTCTAAAAGTAAATCCGGTTCCTTTATCATCTCCTCGTTCTCTTTGTTCCATTGGTATCATCTTTATTCTAGTTGTAAGCCGCAATACAAGCCCTTCAAGATACGGATATGGATTTGTATATGAAATCATCTCTTTTGTAATAAAAAATTTATGTGCACAAAAATTTTCAAACCTAAGATTGGTGGGCTTTCCTATCATCATAGCAGACATAGTTAAATTTACAAAAGAGCCAAACCTTTTAAAAAATGATTCCTTTTTTACAGCATAAGAAGCTGTAACAATATCACACTCATCATTCTCTAAAGAATCTATAAGTTTCCATAATTCATAAACTGGAGATTGAAAATCATCATCAAGGCCTATGGTATATTTCCCTTTTACATATGAATACCCAGCAAGTACAGCTGAAGCCTTTCCCATGTTTTTTACAAAATTTATAATCTTAATTTTGCTATTTTCCTTTGCAAGCTTCAAAAGTACATCATATACTCCATCTGGAGAACAATCATTAACACAGATAATCTCATAATCCCATTCGGACCTTTGTGAAACAGTTGTTATAATTTCATCTATAACTTTTTTTATTGTTTTTTCACTTCTATAACATGGAATCACAAAAGACAAAAGATTCTCTATATATTTTTCATTCATAATCCTTTACCTGCTCCTTAACATTATCATCTTGAATAAATAATTCTGCTCATTTGTGTAATCAAATCATAACCATCCCATACAAATCCAAAATCTGCAGTTTTCCCGACTGGTACGATTCTGTCTATACCGCAAAGACCTCTTTGAATTACAAAATTTTTTAAGATATCATCTTCCATTCCTAAATATGAAAGCGTTTGAAATTTCTGAGTAATCACTCCTTCAAGATTTGTATCTTCAAGCGTTTCGGCCTGATATTCCAAATAACATCCGCCTGCACAAGTGTAATCCGTAATATTTTGCGGTAGTTTTGAAAGACTGATTCTTGTTACAAGATTATCTTTGGCTGGTTCAATTTTGGTATTATCAAGTTCAATCGCACATTTATATTTTGTTGCTAGTTTATCAACAGAAAGAATCGGTGCAAGTTCATATTTTGTGCTAATATTTTCATACACAGCTTTCCAAAACTTCTCTTTAGCGTTTTCAACTACAAAAGGTCTTCCAAGCCACACAATAAGATGTGGTGACGAACATGCATTCTGGTCATAAAGATATGTATCATTATAAAAATTCTGAGCCTCTTTCTTTAATTCCTCGGAAGAAAGCCCATCAACATATTCAGAATAAAAAACCGCAAATGAATACCTGTCTGCAAACGTTATATCAAAAGCGCGAGGTTTTAATGGCGTTTTACGTATTTCTGCGATAGTGTTGTCACCGCCCCAAATTACACGAATATCAGCCAATAAAGACAAAGCAGTTGTAATCTCAGAATCATGTTCATACATCACTACTGAAAATACGTTTTTCAGTTCAGCAAACTCAGAAGTATTTGCCACTTCATTAAATGCTCTGCACACAATTCTTGTCTGGGGAAAATCTTTTGACGAAGCACGGACAACACAACGATTTCCAGCTAATAGTCCTGCAACAAGTGAATATGCAAAATTTATAGGAACATTTGACGGTGCAATATGAAATACAATTCCACGCCCAAGTCGATTTTGTAATTGTCCTTCATAAGATTTTTTCATTTGTTCTATATTTGCCTTACGACAAAAAAAGGCAAATGTCACAACGTCAGGAAAAGTTTTTGCCTCGCTATCCTTCAACAAAAATTTAGATATTTCTTCAAGGAAATCACATATTTTCTTATCAAACGGAATAAATGCTTCATGCAAAATAAGAGAAGTTATGTTGTTTTCATTCGGAAATAAGGAATAAACTTTATTAAGCAATGCATTAAAATTTTGCTGCATAAGTATCACTACACCCCCTTATTTCCGCATTTTTAATTCTACCGTTTATCTTAAAGTATTTACCCTTACGACCACATGGACAGTCATCCTCTCCAAGAACAATTCCAGTATCTTCTGTAAGAAGTACATGACCAGGATAACTTTCCGGCAAAACAGAAACTACTTCTATTATGCCTTCTTCACCAAAATTACAAATAGAAAAATCTTTTGGTCTGCGGCAGATTACATCAGAGAAAATACTTGCATGAAGATGCCCGCAATCACATTCAACATAAATTGTTCCTGTTTGCTCTACCATTCCGTAATAATCATAAACATGTTCTATATCGCAAACATCTTTTAATGCTGCTTTAAAATCAGCAGGGCTTACGGCTTCGCTCACAAGTTTTTTCCAACCACCACCGTGAATTAAAACACCTTTAGATAAATCAAAATGAATATTGTGGCTCTTCAGTTCCTTGTAAAAATGTTGCCAAATCATGAACGTAAAACCAAAAAGAAATAATGTTTCGCCATTATGCTTTTCCAAAAAAGCTTGTATCGCATCTACATTCAGTTGCATATTCTCATCAAGCGCATAGAGCCTGTCTGTTCCAAAAATTGAAAAACCTAAAATGCCTGCTCCACGCGCAGAAAACATAACTCTGTCTTTGATAACCGCAGAAGAATCGAGAATAATCATCGGCACACGTTGTTTCCCTAAAAAAGATGAAACAATCTTTGTAAGAATTTTTGACTGACTTGATGAAGTCTGCTTATCAAGGAAGATTTTTGATACTTGTTGCCCTGTTGTACCAGAACTCGTCAAAGTTTTAATCACATTCTCTTTTGACACAGACTTTAGCTCATAGCTCTTGAACAAACGTACCGGCAAAAATGGAATGTTCGTATAATCAGTTATATTGCATACATCATAAGAAAGGGCATCTAAAATCTTCTTGTATTCAGGACAACTCTCATAATGATGTCTTGTAAGCAAGCTTAGATGTTTATTTAAAAAATCTGTCTTCGCCTCTTTTGCTAAAGAATATGGCGATATGTTCATGTCCTCGTCAGAAAGCACCTAAACCTCGCTTGGCAAATCTTTGTAAAGAACTTTGCCAGATTCATTCCGTGGAATTACGTCTATAAAATCTATCTTAAAGGCAATAGCGTTAAATTTCAACTTTTCAATAAGAAAATCAAGCACTTTGTTTTTTATGCTATTATCTGTGATAAAGACATGCATTTTATCATCTACACCAGAACATGCCAAATCACAATTTTTAAATTCTCCTTTTAAGAGTTGCTCAACCTCATCAAGGTTTACGCGATTTCCAAAAATTTTTAGGAATCGTTTTTTCCGACCTGCAATATAAAAGAAACCGTCTTTATCAAATTTTGCCATATCTCCGGTTTCAAGTCTTCCGTTTCTTTCATCCCCTTTTACAAGATCTTCGCCACATTCGGCATAGCCAAGCGTTACATTATCACCATAATAAACAAGTTCGCCTACGGTATCCGGTTTTGTTATTTCTTTTCCATCAACATCCACAAGACTAAACTTGCCGCCGGGAATTGCAATGCCCATACTGCCATATTTTTCCAATGCTTTTTCTGCGGGGAGATAAGACATTCTAGCTGTTGCTTCAGTCTGTCCATACATGACAATAAATTTTTTGCCCTTTTCAATTGCCCATTTGGCAAATTTCTCATGCAACTCTGGTGAAAGCTTTCCGCCAGCTTGTGTTACATACCGCAAGCTAGGCAAGTTCATACGCTCAAAACGAAGTTTATTCAGCATCTCATATGTATAAGGAACTCCGCCGAAAGAAGTAGCTTCAAAATCATTCAGCTGTTGCCAGAATTCTTTTTGCATTAAACCCTTTTCAGTAAGAACAAGAGAACCACCTACCCAAAGATGAGTATTAATAATTGAAAGTCCGTAAGTATAATTCATTGGAAGAGTAGTAATTGCTCTCTCTGACTCTGAAAGAGCAAGATATTCAACTATAGATTTTGTATTAGCTTCAATGTTTTTATAACTCTGTCTTACCAGTTTAGGACTTCCTGTAGAACCACTTGTAGTAAGTAAAAGTGCAAGTTCATCATTAAGTGGATAAACAGAATCATATTGAGTTTTCAACAACGAATAGTTCAAATTTTCATAAATAACTTTACAATCTGAAAACTTCCCAACCATATCAGATGGCAGATTTAAATAATCCGGTTTGTATGTTGTAATTAATTCTAGCAGCAATTCATAATCCAAATCAGATTTTACCATTAACGGTACAATCCCTGCATTTATGCATCCTACATAACCAACAAGAGAACCAATCTCATTTCTGCATAAATTGAACACTAAACAGCGATTTTTGATATTACCAGTAAGCGCAGAACAATATTGTTTAAGTTCTGAGTAAGAGACTTGTTTGCTAGATTCCGTTATAACGGCTACATTTTCTGTATATTTATCGAAACTCCACATTTATTTTTCCTCCATCCATTATTTCTTGCAGTAAAAATGAAGAACCATGACCAGGTAAAATTTGCATTTGAGGTTTTAACAATCTTTCTAAGATTGGAATAGTTTCATTTTTATAAATTTCTTTATTTCCTTGCGGGAAACTTACAATAATTGGATATTCTTTTAAAAGAGAATCTCCTGTAAATACATATTTATCATTAAGAATTATAAAACAACTTCCAAGAGAATGCCCCTGGATTGATTTATAATCAAAAGTAAAACCATTCCATTCAAAATGGAATGTATCATCAAAAGTTATATCTGCCGTATAGGTTGTCCATACGTAATCTTTTTGAAATTCTTTCAGGCGTTTTGTTCCATTTTTTATATCATCAGCTTCAAGAATAAAATTTAATAATATAGGCCTCGTACATCTTTTGTCAGCAATTTGTTTAGCGCATTTTTCAGAACAAATAATTTTACAGTCAAAGTTTTTAATATACCACCATATTCCTGATATATGATCCGGATGTTCATGAGTGAGCATAATTACAATTTTTCGAATTTTTCTCTGTTTAAGTAATTCTGTCGCTAGTTCATTTTTATGAGGATCAATAATTACAGCTTCATTATTTATTATCAATAGATACATATTCGAATCTATAAACTTATATATTGAAGAATATAATTCTATATCAGAAAATGGTAATTGCTTCATATTCAATATAAATACTAAAATTCAATATTATATTTTGTTGAAAGGATTTCTTTTCCTTTTTCAAATGAACTCAAATCAATAATATCATCAGCTTCCATCATAATATCAAAAGCACCTTCAATTGCGGCTACCAATCCCATGTGTCCTACAGAATCCCAAGCAGGTATATCCTGGTATTTAAGCTTTTCAGCTTCTTCTGCTGATAAATTAAAGGTTTCTGTGAATACATTTGTGTATTTCTCTAAATTTGTCATAATATAACCTCCTATGACTATTCAACATCTTCTAAACGAATCATATAATCCGCTTTTATATCTTTTTTGAGCTTTTTACCAACTAAAGAATTAACATCAGAAGGAGAAATTCCATCTCCCGGCCTTTTATAATCAAAATCTGATAATTCCAAAACTTTCCCAATAGACAAATCATGTTTAGCAATCACACTTCGACGCATTTTCAAAATCATTTCTTTTTCTTTTTCAGATACAGAACGATTTGTTGAACCTAGCGAAATTGCAACATTAGCACAGCAATCTATCATTCTTTTGAATTCATCAGGCTCTGTTGCCATCTGATTATCCATGCCTATTTTTGATTTGTCTAACGTAAAATGCTTTTCAATCACACATGAACCAAAAGCAGTTGCAGCACATGGTATTTCATAACCAAGAGAATGATCTGAAAAACCTATTGGATTTTCAGGATATTGTTCTCTTAAAGTTAAAATATTATTTAAATTAATGTCTTCGTAATCTACAGGATAGACAGAAATACAATGGAGTAACACAATGCGTTTGTTGCCAGTTTCTTTTATAATAGTCATAGCTTTTTTTATTTCTTCATATGTACTCATACCTGTAGAAAGAATTATAGCAGTATCTTTCTTTGCAATATATTCAAGAAAAGGATAATTATTTATATCCATACTTGCGATTTTAATAAATGGAACATGCCCTTTTTCTAAAAGAAAATCCACTTCCTTTGTTGAGTATGGAGTAGATGCAAAAGCTATTCCTGTTTTATTACAAAAATCTATAATTTCAAGAAACTGTTCTTCCGAAAAAGCGAATTTACTTACAATTCTCTTTGAAATAGGATTTGCATCATAATAGGTTTTAGAATAAAGACTTTCTGCAGACCATGACTGAAACTTGACACAATCAGCACCGATTTCTTTAGCCCTTAGAATCATCTGCTTTGCAGTTTCAATATTACCATTATGGCTGGAATTAACTTCTGCAATAAAATAAGGCTTTGTGTAATCTTCAATAATTTTTCCATCATTAAGAATTACTTTTGCCATATCATCTCCTTATTAAAAATCTCTCTATCCATGAATGGAGCCTGATCTTCCATAGGACGCCTTTCAAAACCACCCTTATCATTTCGTGCAATCGATGTATGAAGATATGGTTGTTCTGCAACTGCGATTATCTCACAAAGAACCGGTCCTTCCATTTGAAATAACTTTTTGAGCTTTTCAGAAAGTTCCCCATTATTTTCAACCTTAATATAATCAAGACCAAAGCATTCTGAAACTTTTTTCCACTCAGGTGTATTAATACCATTTGAAGGGTCTGTGCCAATTATTCTGGTTCTGAATAAATCTTTCTGTCGTTTTCTGATAACAGCGTAAACATTATTATTTACTACAATTATTTTTACAGGAAGTTTATTGAATGAAATTGTTTGAAGTTCCTGAAGATTCATCATAATTGAACCATCACCTATTACAGCTACAACTTGCCGTTCATTCTTTGTAGCAACTGAAACTCCCACAACTGCAGGCAAAGCAAATCCCATTGAACCCTGCATAAAAGGATGAATACATGATTGAGATTCCTTCAAGCTTACATTTGAAGGAATTATAAGTTCTTCAAAACCAGCATCAGATATTAAAATAGTTTGTTCTTTTAATGTATCAGAAAGCTTACCTGCAAGATTATACAAATCAACAGGAGACGAAGCATCGTAATTAGCCTTAGTTAAAGAAATAGTATTCTTCCAATGAATACATTTTTCTAACCATTCATCCGATGTTTTTTTAATTTCTGTTTCATTTAATTTACAAAGCACATCTTTTACATCAGCTTTTATTATTTTATCGTATTCAATATTTCCTTTTTTACTTTCATTATCATCTATGTCTACCAAGATTTTTTTTGCCGGATGTGCAAATTTATCATATTCTCCACCTGTAACCATAGAAGGCATACGGCATCCAAGAATCAAAAGCAAATCACAGTTCTGTACTGCAAAATTCGCCTCACGAGAACCACCAAGGCTAGACACACAACCTATAGAGCACTTCTGCGATGACGGATAAATATCAACCGCAGAAGGTGCATAAACAACAGGAAAATTATTATTCTCTATAAATGATTTAAACTCTGATTTTGCACCCGAAGCTTCTATTCCTTCACCAATAAGACAAAGAGGCCTTTCAGCTTCTACAAGTGATTTTTTTATGTAACTAATATCATTATCAGATATTCTCAAATCTATTTTTTCTGGCACTTTAAAATGTTCAAGACCTGCATCCTCTATTCTCTTATCTTGTATATCAAGAGGTATATCTATCCAAACAGGGCCTTTAATTCCTTCATTAGCTAAATAAAATGCCTTTTCTAATTCAAAAGCAATTTTTTCAGGCTCGGTTATCATTACTGAATATTTGGTAATCGGTTGCATTATTGGAATAATATCAGCTTCCTGTGAACCGTATGTACGAATCGGAAGGTTTGTAAATCTCGTATTTTCAGATGTTGGATTATTACCTGATATAAACACGACAGGGACATGATCCTGCCATGCATTCAAAACGCCTGTCACACAATTTGTGGAAGCACATCCTGTAGAAACAAGAGCCGCTCCATAACCATTTCTTGCTCTAGAATAGGCATATGCTGCATAAGAAATGGCCTGCTCATTATGCATTGAAAGAGAATTTAATTTTTCATTTTTAGCAAGTGCATCGGTAAGAAAAAGGATGCCTCGCCCAGTAATAACAAAAACATCTTCTATTCCTTTTTCTGCAAGAAATTGCATTACATAATCAGCAACTCTAATCATATTCATTTTTCCGCAGGTTTGAATTGATTTATAATATCAGGAATTGCAACAGTTAATTCTATTGAACAGGCAAAATCTCCATTAATCGTTCCTACGGATTTACCTTTAGCAACACCTCTACTATAAAACTGCAATGTAGATTCAATATCAACTCTGTCGCCAGGGATAATTTTCTTTTTAAATTGAGCGTTACTAATATTCACAAATGCAGTTTTCTTTCCTTTATTTTCAGGTATTGTAAGAAAACTCATTAAAAACATTTGCGTAAGCATTTCTACTTGAATAAAGCCAGGAACATTTGGTTCATCTGCAAAATGTGCCGGGAAAAACCATTCATTAAAAGAAAAGTTTTTATATCCCTTAGCATATTTTCCAGGCATTACTTCATTTACAAAGTCAATAAAAAGTACTGGATATCGATTCTGCTGATACTCTTGAATCTGAACAACATCAAGATTTTTTAAAAGTTCATAGTTCTGCATACAGATTCCTTTATAACTCTATAATCTCAGGACAAACAATCTTGTCTAAGATTACATGAGCACTTCCCCAAGAAAGGCCAGCACCAAATCCACATAATATAAAATTGACTTTTTTTTCTATAATTGAATCTTTTAAGTTATTTACAATTGTCAATGGAATAGAACATCCACTAGGGTTTCCATATTTTTCAAGTGAAAAAGGGACTTTATTTAGAGGAACCTTTAACTTATGAGCAATTTTCTCATCAATATATTTATTTGCCTGATGTAAAACTAAATAATCAACATCATTTAAGTCGATATCATATTTCTCACAAAGTTTAGATACAGAACTTACAGGTGCACTTATAGAAAATCTAAAAACTTCCATGCCATCCATATGAATATGCAATTTATTTCTAAATAATCCAGGTTCATCTTCTACAATTTTTAGCGAATCTTCTGTTACCGGATTTCTAGCGCCACCATCAGGAGCAATTAAATATTTTGCTTCACTACCATTAGCAGCTACATGAATTTGCATAGACTCTGCACTTTCATCATATACAATGGCAGTTGCTGTTCCTGCATCTCCTATAAGAGGATAGATAGATTTATCTAAGGCAGAATGCGCTTTACTATTTGTTTCCCCCACCAAAAGTAATGCTTTCTTAAAACTTCCATTCTGCAATAATGAAGCGACTACACTAAGACCATAAATATAACCTGGACAAGCTTGAGGCAAATCTATTGCCATACATTCAACAGGTAGGCCTAACCTATCTTGTAAAATGTTTGATGTATTCGGAACAGTTATATAATCACGGCTGAATGTAACGTAAACAAGTAATCCGATGTCATTCTTATCCCATGACAAATCATTTATCAATTTCTCTGCGGCAGCATAGCATAAATCACTTGCAGTCTGCCCGTCAGAGACAATACGTGCTTCTTCAACACAGGACATAGCAACAACACGATCTGCTTCCTCTGGATTCACAAAACATTTTAAGTCACGAGTACGTTTAATATTTTTTGGAACACAAGCAGAAATGCCAGCAATTCTGACATTCTGAAATGAAAAAAACGCCATTGGTACTTCCCCAAATTTAATCTCTATGCTTTTCTTTTAACTGCATACAACACAAGTTCAAGACTATAAGGCTTGTATAAACGCAGATAAAAATTATAATTGGCCGAAAATGATTTAATAAGATTAGGAATCTTTATCAAGTCATCCCTTTTGTGATACACACAAATTGCAAGCACTGGTTCAAACGCCTTTACAGACCTTTCAGCACCAAGCAACGCGTTATATTCCGATCCTTCTATATCCATTTTTATGAAGTCTACTTCTTGCCCGTTTAAGATATTGTCTATGGTATCAACTTCCAATTGTATTCCTGCATTTTTACCACAAACAAAAGTTGAACCTCCAGAACCAGAAAAATGCAGAACAGTTTTTTCATTCCAAGCACCTTTTGGAATAATTGTGACATTTTCATTCTTTTGATACTTCTCGTTTAACACAATAAGATTTTCTTTGTCTGGTTCAAGGAGCCAAGCCTTTTGTACTCCATTTTTACATTTATTTAGAAGTTTATCATATGTATCTCCAGTATACGCTCCACAATCTACGTAATTTTTTATAGAATTCAAATCAACAACACTGCTATCAAAATATTGATCTTCACGCCATATATCTTTCAAATAAGAACAGTCACTAGTAATTCTAGACTTGAGAATTGCTTCCATAACAATTTGTGATTCTTTATCTGCTAAAAAATCATAAAAATCTTCAAAATATTTTTTCTCTGTATTAAAATAATTTGCATCGGGTATCCCATCATACCTAATTCCCTCAAAACTTCCAACATCACCACAAAAGACTTTTCCTTTTATGGGAAAAGACGGAAATTCAACTCCATCAACAGAAGAATAGTCATAGCAAATCATCAAAAGAATTTTCTCATCAGTTTTATCAAGCTTACTATACGGAATGACAGGAATACCACAAACTTTTCTTGACTCCTTATAATATTCGTCAGCCTCAACAAAAAAATCCGCTTTAATGCCATATGGCTCAAGAAACTGCGACTCCACAATCTGTCCTACAATTCCAGCCCCAAACAGGTAAATTTTAAAACCTTCTTTTTTAGCAAGCAAAGCATTTTCTGTGTATTGGTTTTTCAAAGAATTTACATCTATATCAAGCATATTACCCACCTATTTTTGCGCAGCAACACAGCCAAACAAATCTTTTACAGTTACAGAATCACGAATATCAGCACCTTTCAGCTGCACATCGTATTCTTCATCAACCATTGCAATTACAGAAAGGGCAATAAGACTTGACCATTCATCAAGTGATTTAAAGTCTGTGTTTTCTGTTATCAAACTCTTATCAGTTTCGTTAAACTGTTCGGCAAATTTTTCGATAAATTCATTTAAATTCATATTTATAACCCCAAAGTATATTTTTAAGCAAACTCTACGAGTTCGCTAATATTACATTTGTCAAAGTTTCCAATACAAGTTCCTATGCTTAATCCTGCACCAAATCCAGACAAAAGCCATTTCCTTTCTGTACAGTCTCTAAGTTCAGTAGTCATAAGCAAAGGCATAGAAGCCATACTTGTGTTTCCAAATCTATCTATATTGGAAGGAACATTATCTGCAGATAATTTTAATTTTTTTGTTATCTGTTTTGATATAGCACCATTAGCTTGATGAAGCAAGAATTTATCAATCGTAGTTATATTGTCTCCTGAGAATTCCATTATTCTATTAATGCTTTTAGGAACCTTATTAATTGCAAAACTAAATACATCAAGGCCTTCCAATTTCGCTTTTGTCATTGTTGAATCGAAACCTGAAGGGTTTACAGGATTTCTTCCGTTAATCGAACCTGGAATCAAAATTGATTTATAAGAACTGCCAAATGTTACAAGATCAAAATAAAAACTATCATAGTTTCCTTTTTCTATCAAAGTTGCAGTTCCTGCATCACCAACTAACGGCCAGAAAGAACTGTCATTTCTGTCAACAGTCCTTGTTGAAACATCACCAACAAGAACAAGAACTCTATTAATTCCCGGATTATTACAAAAAGCCATTGCAGTAGAAATAGCATAAACATAACCAGAACATGCAAGTGACATATCCATACACGCTGTGGTATTTGGCAAGCCAAGACGATGCTGCAGTACAGGCGATGTGGCGGGAGAGATATAGTCAAACCCCTGCGTCATGAACAACAACATATCTATAGAGTTTCTGTCTATATTATTTTCTGTTAACAATCTTTCCGCAGCTGCATAACATAAATCACTTGTACATATAGCATTTGTAGGTATAATTCTCCGCTCTTTTATACCTGTAGTTGCGGTAAAATTTTCCATCTCTTTTTCTGTAAACAAATCAGTAAGTTGTGATATTTTTTCGATATTTTTTGGCACACAAGCTGCAACTGCTTTTATACCAACATTGTTAAATTTTAATAAAGCCATTCGTTATCTACTCCCAATTAACAGAAAATCCACCGTCAACTATCATGTTAGTTCCTGTTGTAAAGCCAGAAGCATCACTTAACAGATAAATTATTGCCCAGGCAATTTCTTCAGGTTTTGCATATCGCTTAAGCGGATATCGTTTTCGATCTGATTCATACTGTTCTTCTGTTATAGAATCATCCTTTGTCATTGCAGTTTCTGTCATACCAGGGCAAACCGCATTTACTCTAATATTTTTTGGAGCAAGCTCTACTGCTGCTGTTCTAACGAATCCAGAAACAGCACCTTTACTTGCTGAATACATTGCTCCACCATAAACAGCCGTGTAATTACCTCCTAAAGAACTTGTAAAGACAACAGATGAATTATTCTTTATCTTCTTCTGCTTCAAAAGCTTTGAAAGCAAGAGAACAGGTGAAACAGCATTTACATTCATAAGTTCCGAAAAGCTCTTTTCTTTTATGAACTGAATCGGAACATATTTGTTCATTCCTGCATTACTTACAAAGCCATCAAGAGCAGGCACATCTGAAATTATTTTTTCAACTCCATCCATTACTGATAAATCAGCCTCTATAAAAGAATGCCCATTACCTTCAAGCATAGAAAGAGTTTCTTCCAACGCCTCTTTTCTACGGGCGGTAACAACACACTTTGCACCTAGTTTACTACATTCTATTGCAGTTGCACGCCCTATACCAGATGATGCACCTGTAATTAATATTGTTTTTCCTGTCAAAGCAAATGGATTATACATACACATTCTCCTTGTTACAAAAAAATGCTGCACAATCCACAGTAGACATAGTATCTAACCTATGTGACGACCTCCATCTATTACAAGATTCGTACCCGTAATCCAAGCTGATGCATCAGAAAGTAAATAAACAAAAGCTTTAGCAATTTCTTCTGGTTCACCAAACCGTCCGAGAGGACACCATTTACTACTGTCCAATTCAAATTGTTCAAGCTCTTTACCAATCTGAATCATTTTTGTATTCACCATTCCAGGACAAACAGTATTAACTCTAATCTTTCTAGACGCCAGTTCCAATGCAGCATTTTTTGCAAAAGCGCACACAGCACCTTTACTTGCTGAATACATTGCATTACCTGCCACAGGATCAAAAATTCCTGCTGTAGAAGCTGTAAATACAACTGAAGAAGAATCATTTAGCTTCTTTTGCTTTAATATTTCACTTAATATCATTGCGGAAGAAACTAAGTTCACATCCAAGATTTCCTTAAACTCTTCTTCCTTTATGAATTTTACAGGTCGCAACTTACTTGTTCCTGCATTAAAAACTATGCCATCCAATACAGGAAGTTGTGCAACAAAATCTTTTACATTTTGCAATTTCAATAAATCACAAATGTAGTACCCCCCCCCTCCCGTATTTTGTATAGTATTAATTTCACTGTAAACACTTTTTAGTTTTTCAATGTCTCGTCCGGTTATTGCAACATTTGCTCCCATTTTGGAACATTCAATTGCTGTGGCTCTACCAATACCACTGGTAGCACCTGTTATGAGAATTGTTTTATTTTCTAATGAAAACGGATTATAACTCATACCTACCTCTTTTTGCTGCTAATCTGTCAATCATGACCTGCACTTTTGCAAAATCTTTTCTTTCTTTTTCAGCATCAGTTTTATATTCATAAGAAGGAATACCACTTCTTATACACTCCCCGACAGGTTCTATTCCTTTTTGATGCTGCATTTGAAGCTGCTTTTTGTTATTTTTATAAATTACACTCCGCTTATATTTGAGTTTTAAAACGTCAAGGATGAAGTCATTTATTAGTATCTGTGTCTCCATAGTTTCATAAGGTGCACCAACATTTATTTCTCTTCCAACTTCACAAGAATCATCTTTTACATCGTATGCTCCTATAAGACCAATTTTTTCACCATCATTATTATATACAACAAAATAATAATCCCCGGGTTGTTTCATCTGCCATTCAATGAATTTCTTCTGATCTTCAACAGTAGCTGCAGCCTGCCCCATGATACTTACAAAACGAGGATCTTTGCGAAGATTGTATGAAAATTCGGTATCATCTAGAGTTATGCTTTTTAGAGTAACAAATTTTCCTTTTATTGGTTCTGGATAGTTCATTTGGATTATTATAAAAGGATAGAATCTTAACACTCAACCGATGAATCGTTTAGTTTTACATCATAATTTTCTTTTTTTACGATAAACAATCTAATAAATTATGCTATTTTGTTTGCTTATTAAAATACGGACGCATTTTAGAAGTAAATACCGAAAGGATTTTATTTAAAATCCAATTCATTGGATAAGAAAACAAAATCAAGGCAATCCAACATAAAACTAGAACCAATACAAATTGAACTTTGTATGGCAAAAAAGAAAGAATGTTGAAAAACAGTTTTCCACCTTTTATGAAAAAACAGGTGTGAAAAAGATATATTGCCATAACATTTTTTCCTTGCGCAGCAAAGAATCTTGTTCCAAAAATTCTTTTTAAGAAGTCGGAATTTTTTACTACAAGCAAAAATATTAACGAACCTATTCCGTCTATCAAGTATGTAAGTTCAGATTCATTTCTCTTTATGAGCAAAAATATCAATAGTAATAAAAAGATTTTCACAGACTTTCGTTTCAAGATGTTTTCAAATGTATCGTCCCTGCAAAAAAGAACTGCAAGGTCTCCCAAAAGGCAAATAGCTATCCAAGTTTTTCCCAGACTATAAAAAATGATTATTTCTAAAATAATAAAAGCATCTTGAATTTTATAGTAGGAGTTGAAATAAGAAATAACAGAACCAATAAAGAAACTCTGTATACACCAATAAGTAGGAAAAATTCCTGAGCCCAAAAGTAAACTTTCTGAAATAACCTTTAATGACAGGTTGCCTTTTCCAATAGCAAAAACTAAATTTATAACAAACCCGCAAACTACAAAGTAAAAATATCGCCTAATTATGTAAAAAAGCGGATTCATTTCTTTTGATAAAAATGCAAAATAGCCCACACATACGGAAAAAAATGCAACTCCTAATTTTCCAGTAACACCATTAAGAAAAATTGAAAAGGGGGAACGTGTCCATAGATAAAAATACTCGCTATGAAAGTATGCAATAAAATGCGTCAGGTAGACAATAAAAATTGAAAAAAGTTTTAACGTATCAATATAACTTTCTCTCCCCCCCCCCACACACACATTTTGTATAGTATTATCACTCTTCACCAAACACTCTCTCCTAATGATAATCACTCAAGAAAATTATTCTGCAAACCCATACTATGCCTACAAAAATATGGCACAACAAAATAAAAGTACAAACATTCAAGCTGATGTTTGTTAATCTTTTATCCTTATCAGTCTGACAACATTGTTTATGCCAAGCAATATATTCCTGAAGAGCAGAGATAAAAATAAACATATTAGCTAATATCAATCCCCAACCAAAATTTCCATGCGAAGGTCTTGAAGGCTCTACAAGCAATGCTGCTTCAACTAAGCCTACAACATACATAAGCCATGTAAAAACATAAAAATTTAGAAACTTTTCTTTTTTGACGATTTTTGAAACAAGAACAGAAAGCGGAAAGGCAATCACAAGGATTTGAGATATAAATGGATTAGGAGACCAAATTTTCATTGCATAAAGAAATTTTATTGCAATATTAGGCGATCCATTTTGGATTGCATTGTTTGAAAAAAAAGACAGAAGAAACTGCAAGATAAAAATACACAGACTTGGAAGGCTGCATACAAGAAGAAAAACTGCATTTGGAAAATATTTCCATTTACTTACAAGCACTTTGACTACGCAGAAAACAAATATCGCAGGAAAGAAAATCTGAATAAATGATGGTTTTGCTATTGCCGAAAATGCCACAAGTACAGCTAAATAAGCCAATGTTTTTAATCTGGATTTAAAATCCTTGAATGTAAACGGGTCTTCCATAACTTCCATAGCTTTAATTGCAACAAGAATTGCGAAAGGACGCACCATAAGCGTTGTTGGATTATGCCAAACATTAGGACTTCCCTGTCCCAAATAAATATGTGAATTGAACCAAGGAATATAAAGCGGCGCAACAATCATGGAAATGAAGGAAATTACAGATGCAAAATTTCTTGTATACTTTGAAAATAATTTGCAAAGAATTTCAAAGGCAACAATATTCAAAAAACCTGAAACCACTGCACTTGAATAGTTAATTGGAATTCTGAAAATCCAGTGGCAGAGCTTTACACACCAATGCCACAATGGTTCAGCATTTTTTGAAAAATATCCTAACGGATGGAAAATGTCTTCCTTTCTGGGAAGCCACTTCAAATGACCAACAAAGTCAGTTTTCGGACAGAGTGCACAACAGAAAGTAATTATAAAAATCAGAATAGCAAAAATATATTTAAGATAGATATATCCTCTTGCTGTTATTTCATTTTTTTCAGAGATAATTTCTGGCATTAACAAAATTCTCCTAGTAAATAAATCAATAGTATAAAATTAATCCCCTGTTACATGCGATTTCTTGCAAATCTGCGACTTTCTCCTCCTGTTGTTCTTCAATTATACGAATAATATTTCCTGCATCAAGCAAGTCTTTTTTGGTTTGAATCTGAAAAGCCACTGCACCGCGCAAAAGCGGAAAAAACTGAACATTTTTTCCTTTTTCACCCAAACTGCATAGTCTGTTTTGAGATGGAAAATATTTTATTGAAAGAGGCTTTTTGTTATAGGTTACGATTTCTGTACAAAAATCTGAATCCAGAATGAGCCGTCTTAATGTGCTTGTAACATCTTTGCTGTACCAAAACGCTAAATCGTCTATCACGATAAAAGATGACTGCTCGTTAGATTGTACAAAGGATTCGCTTCTGTCCGTCTTCAGCTCCGAATCGTTATCCGCATATTCATAAACAATATTTACACCAAGCGATTTTCCATCATCAAGCTGAGATTTTGTAAAATCCACATCTTCTTTTTTTCCAAATATAAATATTTCTCTTATTCCTGCCAAAAGGAAAAAACTAAGCTGAAAGCAAACGATTCGTCTGTCATGAAGAAAACTCGAAGCCGTGATTTCAGCAGGATACTTCATTACTAGCAAACCTTTGCAGTCGGGTTTTTTATTTGCAAAATTTCCATCCAGAATTGCTTCTATATCTGTATCCAAAACAGCAGAAAGTTTTGCAAGAACAGATAAATTAGGTGTACCAATTCCCCGTTCCCAGCGAGAAACAGCCTTGTCAGTGATATTTAATCTCTGTGCAAGTTCGTTCTGAGTTAAACCGGCCTGCTTTCTGAGGAAGGAAATTGCATTCCCAACTTTGACTGCATCCATATTTTATTTGCTAATAAAACTCCTATGCATCAAAAAAATCCTTTGCTGCATCAATCACAGCATTCACAGCACCATCAGTCATTCCGTACCAAAGAGGAAGTCTGACAAGTCTATCACTTTCCTTTGTAGTGAACTTATCCTCGCCGTCAAAGCGACCAAATTTTTGGCCAGCAGGAGCTGAATGCAACGGGATATAATGAAACACGCAACCTATCTCGTGCTTCTTTACATAACTAATAAAAGCCGTTCGTTCTTTTAAATCTTTAAGCTTTAAATAGAACATGTGTGCATTATGAATACAATTTTGTGGAATTGTCGGAATCTCAATCTTACCATTGTCAGCAAGAGACTTGCAAGCTTTGTTATAGTGATTCCAAACGGAAAGACGCGCATCATTAATTTTATCAGCAACTTCGAATTGTGCCCAAAGATATGCTGCATTTAATTCACTTGGAAGATAGCTTGAGCCATAATCAACCCAAGTATATTTGTCTATCTGACCGCGCCAGAATTTTGATCGGTTCGTACCTTTTTCGCGGATTATCTCAGCTTTTTCGATATCTTCCTGTGTAGTGTTGATTACGATTGCCCCACCTTCGCCCATGCTGTAGTTTTTTGTCTCGTGAAATGAATAGCACCCATAATCACCGATTGTTCCTAAAGCCTTACCTTTGTAAGAAGACATAACGCCCTGCGCTGCATCTTCAACAACTTTAAGGTTATGGCGATGAGCAATATCCATGATTGTATCCATTTCACACGCTACACCGGCGTAATGAACAACACAAATTACTTTTGTTTTGTCTGTAATAGCCTGTTCAATCAGTTTTTCGTCTATATTCATAGTATCAGGCCGAATATCAACAAAAACAATTTTTGCGCCACGCTGAACAAAAGCGTCTGCAGTTGAGCAAAACGTGTAACTTGGCATTATCACTTCATCGCCAGGCTTTACACCGCAAAGCAGTGCTGCCATCTCAAGAGCGGAAGTTCCGCTTGTTGTGAGGAGCACTTTCTTTGCTTTAAATCTCTGCTCCATCCATTCTGAACAGTTTTTAGTAAACTCACCATCTCCACATATTTTGTGATTTGCAATTGCTTGTGAGATATATTTTTCTTCTGTCCCGACATGAGGAGGAATATTAAAAGGAATCATATTAAAACTCAAAATTAATCTTATCTACTATAGTCTTTCTATGATTTTCGCAACGCTTAACATATTCTAACAAACTTTTCCACGGAATCAAAGTATTATTCTGCATCCATGGATAAGAAATCAATGATTGGCAACAAGCTTTACACTGTTTAGAAAAAAGAGCAGGTTTTATAACGCCTTTGAAAAAATTACCATGCTGTTTGTTATCACCACATGTTGTAAAAGAGCCATCATAATTTACAGTAAAAAAATATTTTGAAGCACTGCATCTTCTAGGTTTTGTATCACCTCTTAAAAAATTCCATTCATCAGGAGAAATAAATTGGAGGATAAATTTCATATATTCATCGTATTTTTCGTATTTTGGATTATTCGCAAAAGCAAAATCTGCTGCGATATTAACAAATACTCCAATATCTGCAAATTTAGCAATTAAGTCATGAACTGTCATATTATAGTCTTGTTTGAGCTTTTTCATATTCTCTTCGCAAGCAACAAAATTCATCATTCCAACCATATCTAAATCTTTGAGTTTCTTTATTTTTGCAAATTGTTCTTCCAAAGAATGATATTTCATGTGATAACTACAATTCAATTTCAATTTATTACTTGGACATCGTTCTGCTATCTTATCAGCAAAATACAAATTCGTATCTATTCTACATCCATCTGTAATATGATCCATCTGCAACCATGATTTCAACAATGTATATGTATCATCAAGAACGAAAGGCTCCCCACCCCACATATATATCTCGATTTCTTTATCAGAAAATAATTTCATTGCCTCAATCCATTCGTTTACAGAATGTTTATCAAACATTGTTTCTTTTGCGCGATGTGTAGTATCTCCAAGAAAACAATAATCACATTTAAAATTACACCTCATTGTAGGAACGAATCTAAATAAATATTTTTCCTTTGTCTTCATATTAATTAACTCCTAAATTAATTCTACTATGTATTTCAAGAAACATCTTTTCTGCCTGTAGTTCCATTTCTTTGCATCGGCTATTAAGATTTTTCTGTATATCATTAAAATGCTGAATCAAGTAGTCAACCTTCTCTTTGATACGATTATAATCATGCACTCCGAGATTTAATTCTGCAAGGCCTAATTGGTCTGACAAACGAGAAACTTTTGGACAATAACAAATAGGAACACACGGAATTCCAAGCCGTGCGCTCATTAGCAACACATGATATCTCATAGCAATATTAAACTTCGAATTCATTAAAACTGCAAGAGCATTCGCAGGAGAATAATGAGCAATAACATCAAAATCTACCTTTGTTGAATAATCGTATTGATCCGGTATTCCCTTCGTTTCAATAGCAATCGAATTTTTGATACTCCTGCACCATTCCAACCAATTAAATTCACCTGACAAATCTACGTATGGTAAATCGCGAAAATTTATACCTACATAGTTTTTATTCTCGCTAACTAAATCTCGTATTAAATTTATTTGAAAGCTTTTACATGCAAAAACCACATCCACAGATGGGATAACCTTTTTTGAATTTGAATATCTATTCAAGACAGAAGCCGTATAGTCATCCCGAGAATAAAAGAATTTTGAATTATTTACCCAATATGACAACACATTACGATATTTATCATAATTAAACTCACCAATACTAAGCCCTGTTATACCATAGTTTAGAAATTTCGTTTTTTTATGAAATCTCTCAAAATTCGTGATAACATCTGGAATCCATCTTTCTATAATGCCTCCTCCTGCAAACCACAACAAATCACACTTTTTGGCTGTTTTTGCAATTTTATGCCAAGGCAAACCAATATCAAGATTTATTACATTATAATTCCAATCAAGTAAATACTGTTTAATAGTTTCATAAATATAATAATCACCAAAATTTGAATCAATTGTATACCATAGAATTAAAGCTTTTTTTTGTTTCTTAATCATTTAAAACCTTAATCTCCGGCATAATTATACTACCATATATTTTAGAATTCCATAAAACAGTCTTACTACTTTTATCAATTCTAAACTTCATTCCACATCTCGGTCTGTCAAGAGTAATATGATTTCCGTCTAATAATGATTGCATCGCTCCAATTTCAAAAGCGTAATTTCCATTCGCTAGAACACTTACATCAAATTCTAAAGATATACATTGATTACCAGTATGAACCTTGAAAACTTCTGACATTACAAGACTTACAACCGAATGCACATCCTGGTTATATAAATGCAAAAACAAACGCACATTTTCTAATTCATCTGTTGAAACAAAAGAAACTTTAAATCTTATTTTATCATTTTCAAAATAAATAGGGATGTCTTTGTCTATAAAATCAAAATCATGAAACCGAAATTTTTTACCATAATCATAATTTTCACGATAACAATCATCCAATAAATAATAGCTTTCTTCTAAAAGATCATTTTCACCTAAATATAAATCAATAGCTTTTTCAACATCCCCATCAAATATCACTTTCCCTTTATCCAACACAATACATCTTGTACAAAGATTTCTTATCGTTGCCATATTGTGACTTACATAAAGAACTGTCTTACCGCCTTTAGCTTCATCATCCATTTTGCCAAGACATTTCTTCTGAAACTTCATATCACCTACAGCAAGAACCTCGTCCATTATCATTATCTCTGCATCAAGATGAGAAGCCACAGCAAATGCAAGCTTAACATACATTCCAGAAGAATATCGCTTAACCGGAGTATCAATAAATTGCCGACATTCAGAAAAGTCGATGATCGATTCAATCTTTTCATCTACTTCCTTCTTGGTCATGCCAAGAATTGCGCCATTCATATATATGTTTTCACGACCTGTCATTTCAGGATGAAAGCCTGTGCCAACTTCAAGCATAGATGCTATTCTGCCGTCTATCCAAATATCTCCTTCTGTTGGAGCAGTGACCCTTGAAAGGATTTTAAGCAATGTAGATTTGCCGGCACCGTTCCCGCCTATAATTCCAAGAGCTTCACCCTTCTTTACTTCAAGATTTATTCCATCAAGTGCATAAAAACTGTCGCCAAAATTTGAATAATCTTGACCGATCATGAGATTAGGATCTTCTTTGCCTCTTTTGCGTGCCCACCATGATTGCAGCTCAGCATTAAGTGACTGACCACCAATAGCACCCAACCGATATTTTTTCCTCAGATTTTCTATTTTTATCGCTATTTCTGACATATCTACACTGTATCCATAAATGTTTTTTCAACTCTGCTGAACAACAGAACACCCGCTATCAACATTGCCAGCGTAACAATCCAACTTATTCCCCAGTATCCCCACAAAAAGCTTCCAGAACCAGTTACCGCATTTCGCCAACATTCCATCATCGGTGCAACAGGATTAAGCATATATATACCCTTAAGATTATCAGGTACTAAATCACTTGTATAAACCACGGGCGTTGCATACATCCACAACTGCACACCGAATCCCACGAGAACCACAAGATCTCTGTATTTTGTGGTAAGAGATGAAATAATTATTCCACACCCCAAGCCTAAAATGCCAGTCTGCAAAACAATAATAGGTGCGGCAAGCACAGTTAATCCAATATTGAAATGATATCCCATTACGACATAACAAATCATTGCAATTATAAGTATGATAAGTTGAATAGCAAAGTCAAATAAACCTGTCATTACAGATGAAATTGGCATAATAAGCCTTGGAAAGTATACCTTGCCCATAATAGCAGCGTTTGTTGTAAACGTACTGGATGACTGGACAAGGCTTATAGAAAAGAATGACCATAGGGCATTGCTGCACAAATAAAACACAAAATGAGGAACGCCACCAGTAGAAATACCTGCAAGTCTTCCAAAAACAAGCGCATACAACACAACGGTAATCAACGGATTGAGAATAAGCCATAAAGGGCCAAGAATAGTTTGCTTGTATCTAGTTATATAGTTTCTCTTGACAAAAAGATATGTTAAATCTTTATATCGAAACAGTTCTTTTAAATCTATATCAAACCAACCGTTTTTCGATTTTATATGGGTCATTATGATTTTCCTCTAAATTTTTCAAATATTCTCAATTTAATTTTGTAAAGAAAACAAACAAATGAAGAAGATTTTATTTTATTTATCCGTTTGTGCCATAAATATCCAGGCTCGATACAAACGAGCATTTTTAAAATTTCAGCACTTTTTTCAGGCGTATCTTTAAGCCAATAAAAGAACATATCAAAAAAGGAATATCTTCCTTTCTTATTCAAAACAGAATAAAAAAACAAAAAATGTTTCTCAACTGTTTTTGCGGTCTGTAAACCAATCTCTTTTTGTTTTGTCTGTGTAAGACTCTGTGAATGAGTACGGTATAAATATAAATTATCATCTATATGACCCATCTTTCCATATCTCCCGATTCGAATCCAATAATCATAATCTTCTGCTAAAAAGAGCGTTGCATCATATTCGCCTACAATGTTTGCAATATGTTTTGTATACAAAAAACACGCGCCAATTCGATTTCCAAGCATTAGAGCATTACGGTTGGCATTTGTCTTTTGTTCCCTCAAAAAAGCATCATTCTCATCAATATCAGAATAATTTGCATTCACAAAATCAACATTATGCTCTTCTATGTACGAGACCATCTTTTCTATGGCATTTTCTTTATACATATTGTCATCTGAAGTCCAAGAAAAATACTCACCAACAGCTTCAGAAAATCCGATGTTTAATGATTTTGGTAATCTTTGGTTTTTAACATTATTTATTATACGAATTCTGGAATCTTTTGTTTTATATTGATTAACTATCTCAAGAGTTGAATCAGTCGAACAATCATTGACAATTATTAATTCAATATTTGAATAAGTTTGATTTAAGACACTTTCTATGGACTTTGCTATATATTTTTCACCATTATAGACAGGAAGAACAATGCTCACTAATTTTTTCATATTATTCCTCTTTTATTTGTTCTTCTGAATTAAAAAATCCACGATTCTTTTACTGGCGTAGCCGTCTCCATAGGGGTTAACAGCATTAGCCATAGCTTGATACGAATCTTTGTCATCTAGAAGCTTTTTTGCTTCTTGATAAATCTTATTCTTATCCACACCAACAACTTTTACTGTTCCAGCTTCAACAGCTTCAGGGCGTTCCGTCTCTGTTCTTAAAACTAACACTGGTTTGCCAAAATGAGGAGCTTCCTCCTGAATGCCACCCGAATCAGTCATAACCATAAAGCACCGTGACATCATATTATGCATATCAAGAACATCAACAGGGTCAATAAGCATAACATTTTCTTTTTTTGACAAAACAGAAAACACCGTTTCTCTTACAACAGGGTTAAGATGGACAGGATAAACAAATTCAATATCATCATATTCATCTGCAAGTTTTGAAACTGCAAGACAAATACCCTTTATTCCGTCACCAAGATTTTCACGCCTATGAGCAGTAAGCAGTATAACACGTTTATTATCAAAATCTATATTGTTAATCTTCTCATCATGAAATTTATAATTTTCTTTTACTGTATAGGCGAATGAATCAATTACAGTATTCCCAGTAACAATTATATTTTTCTTGACACCTTCCGCTAAAAGGTTTTTTTTATTCAATTCTGTTGGTGCAAAATAATATGAAGAAAGTCTGTCTGTCATAAGGCGGTTCATTTCTTCTGGGTATGGCGAATAAATATCGCCAGTTCTAAGGCCTGCTTCAACATGACCGACAGGAATCTGCTGATAAAACGCTGCAAGAGCAGCTGCATAAGATGTAGTTGTATCGCCATGAACCAACACGATATCCGGTTTTTCATCTTTTAATACAGGCTCTATCTTTTCAAGAATAGATGTTGTTATAGAGGTTAGCGTCTGACGCTCTTTCATTATATTCAGGTTGTAATCTTCTTTTACATCAAAAGCATCCATAACTTGCTTGAGCATTTCTTTATGCTGGCCTGTAAGACAAACCACGGTCTTTATTTCTTTGTGTTTTTTTAATTCCAAAACTAGAGGGCACATTTTTATTGCTTCGGGACGTGTGCCAAAAACTACAAATATCTTCATGTAAATATTATTCCTGTAATAAGAACAATAATTATAGGCAAGACTAAAACGAGCTAAAAATAATTGTTCGATTTATGAACAACTATAATATAATTGTCTGTAAACTGCAACAGAGGCTTGTTTAATTCTTTTTCGTCTGCTTTTTTTATATGCTCTTCTTAATCACTTCAACCATCTTGTCGAGCATTGCATCAGTCATGCCGGGGTAGACGCCAATCCAGAAAGTGTCGCGCATTATGCGGTCAGTCACTTCAAGATTGCCGATTACACGGTATGCGTCTGTGCCGCGGATCTGGTCGAAGCACGGGTGGCGCGTAATGTTTCCGGCAAAGAGCATGCGGGTCTGAATGTTTGCGGCTTCAATTTTGTTTACGAGTTCGTTGCGGCTTACGCCTTCCTTGCAGGTAATTAGAAAGCCGAACCAGCTCGGGTCGCTGTTCGGGGCGGCTTCGGGCAGAATCAGCTTATCTTGCAGGCTTTCAAGCCCCTTGCGGAGACGCGCAAAATTCTGCTTGCGGCGCTCAACGAAGCTTGGAAACTTCTCAAGCTGTGCGCAGCCGATAGCCGCCTGAAGGTCTGTAGCCTTTAGGTTGTAGCCGAAATGGCTGTAAGTATATTTGTGGTCATAGCCGAGCGGCAGCGTGCCGAACTGCCTGTCAAAGCGGTGGCCGCATATGCCGTCATGGCCGCTCGGGCAAACACAGTCGCGTCCCCAGTCGCGGAAAGAGCGGATTATTTTGTGAAGCAGCGGATTCTTTGTGTAAACTGCACCACCCTCGCCCATCGTCATGTGGTGCGGCGGATAAAAGCTTGACGTTCCGATGTCGCCGACAGTGCCAGTCTTGTAAGCTTTGCCGTCAAGCGTATATTCAGAGCCGAGCGCGTCGCAGTTATCTTCAACAAGCCAGAGGCTGTGCTTCTTGCAGAATTCAGTAACCGCCTTAAGGTCAAACGGATTGCCGAGCGTATGGGCAATCATCACGGCCTTTGTTTTGGGCGAAAGAGCGGATTCGAGCTGCGTCACATCTATGTTGTACTGCGGAATGGTCACGTCGACAAAAACAGGCACGGCACCGTACTGGAGCATCGGCGTTACAGTTGTCGGAAAGCCGCAGGCAACAGTGATTACCTCATCGCCACGCTTTATCTGTCTCTCTTTCAAAAGCGGCGAAGTGAGCGCCATGAAAGCAAGCAGGTTTGCAGACGAGCCGGAATTTACAAGCGAAATGAACGGAGTGCCGAGATATTCGCCGAGCTGCTTTTCAAACTGGTCTGTGTACCGTCCGCTTGTAAGCCAGAATTCGAGCATCGAATCTGCAAGGTTCATCATTTCCTTTTCATCGAAAACGCGGCTTGCATAAGCAATGCGGTCGCCGTCCTTGTATTCAGACTTAACCATAAATTTCTTATAATACTCAGCAACGCTGTTCAATATTTCTTTTGTAGCTTCTTCTTTTGTCTTGTTCTCAAACATTGTTTTCTCCATGTCATGCTGAATTTAGTTCAGCATCTGCGTTTTATCAAAGATTAACTTAAATTTTAGTCAATCTAATAAAACGCATAGTTTTCTATCGAAAACTATCGAGATATTTGCACATAGATTCCGAAACTAGTTCGGAATGACTATTATACAAAATATTCCTTTATCTGCTTATCTGTAATTTCTGCAGCGGAAGTTCCGCCCTGCACGGCTTTTTCCCATTCACCAATTTTCTGCATTGCATCGCGGATACCCCACTTTGGGTGCCAGCCTAGCACGCTCTTTGACTTTGAGCAGTCAAGCTTGAGAAAATTCGCCTCGTGAGGTGCATTTGTTTCGCTCACGTTTTTCCAGCTCGCGCAGCTGCCCCAGTTCTCGCAGAACAAGTCTGCAAGCCCGCCTGTCGTCACACAGCTTTCATCGTCCGGCCCGAAGTTATACGCACCTGCAAGCGTCTTGTCTTCGTATTGAGCCTTTGCAAGCATCAGATAGCCGCGCAAGCATTCAAGTACATGCTGATAAGGGCGCGTGCTGTTCGGGTTGCGCAGAACGATTGCACTGCCGCTTTCTACGGCGCGTATGCAGTCGGGGATAATCCTATCTGTTGCATAGTCACCGCCGCCGATTACATTGCCGCTTCTTGCGGTTGAAATTGCGGGCGCGTCTGCACCGGCAAAAAATGAATTGCGGTAGCTGTGTGTAACAAGCTCAGAGCATGACTTGCTGTTTGAGTACGGGTCAAATCCGCAGAGCTCCTCGTTTTCGCGGTAGCCCCACGCCCATTCTTTGTTTAAATAAACCTTGTCTGTGGTTACGTTCACAAATGATTTTAAAGATTGCCGGGTTGAGCCCGGCAATGACAAGTCGCAACAAGCGCGCACCGCTTCAAGAACGTTCACTGTGCCCATTACATTGGTCTCGTATGTGCCTACAGGGTCTTTATAGCTTGTGCGCACAATCGGCTGCGCCGCAAGGTGCAACACTATATCGGGCTTTGCAGCAAGCATTGCTGCTTTCAGCTTTTCACCGTCGCATATATCACCAATAATTGAATTCATCTGACCGGCAGTGCCTGTCTGTTCAAAGAGACTCGGTTTTGTCGGCGGTTCAAGTGAATAGCCTGTAACTTCTGCACCGGCAAGAATCAGTATGCGGCTGAGCCATGTTCCCTTAAAACCTGTATGCCCTGTGAGAAAAACTTTTTTGTTCTTATAAAATGATAATAACTCGTTCATATTTGAAATAGATTCCGAAACAGGTTCGGAATGACAGACTCCTAATTACTTCTTGAAATGACCCCATACATCCCATGGTGCATGTTCCGTCTTCCAGAGCTTTTCCAGATCTTCCTTGTCTTTGAGCATATCCATCGGATGCCAGAAGCCTTCATGCTTGTAGGCATGAAGCTGTCCCGCTTTCGCAATGCCCTGCAATGGCTCGCGTTCCCACATTACGTTGTACGGATCTTCGGGAATATAATCGAGCGCCTTGTTTTCACAGACGAAAAAGCCGCCGTTAATCCAAGAGTCGCTCGGCTTTTCCTGGAACTGGCTTATCGTGCCGTCAGGCTGAATCTCAAGCGCACCGAAGCGGCCTTCAGGCTTTACAGCCGTAAGCGTGACAAGCTTTCCGGCTCTTGCATGTGACTCCACAAGCTTTCCGATGTTCACGTCAGCAAGACCGTCGCCGTATGTAAGCATAAAAGGCTCGCCTCCGATATAACTCTTTGCCCTTGCGATTCTGCCAGCTGTCATGGTTTCAGGTCCTGTATAAAGCATCGTGACCTTCCACGGCTCGCTGCGCATTTTGTGAATCTGCACATCGTTGTTCGCCATGTCAATCGTCATGTCTGAATAGCGGTTATAGTAGTTCAGAAAATAATCTTTTATTACATGACCTTTGTAGCCTGTAAGGATTACAAAATCGTTATAGCCGTAGAAGCTGTAAACTTTCATTATGTGCCAGAGAATCGGGTAGCCGCCGATTTCGACCATCGGCTTTGGGATAAGCTTTGTCTCTTCACCGAGCCGCGTGCCCATTCCACCGGCAAGAATCAATGTCTTCATGATAAAGCAAGTATATCATAAATACTTCCGCTGTAAAAGCTTTCAGTCAGATGTTTAAAAACAAAAAACCGCATGCTGCTTTTCGGGCAGTAACATGCGGTTGTCAATAGAAACAGCTTTTAAGTTAATTTACTTGCGTTTCGTCTACGTTATCATCTGCGTTAATTGTGCAGACAAAGCGGAAACCGATTACAGCGTCGCGTTTGCTTGTCGGATAATAATACAATTTGTCAAGCTTCGTATCAGTTGCATAAGATATCCAAGAGCCACCACATGTAAGCCGTCTTTTCCCATTAGGATCACCATCGGTTGATTCCCAAACCCATTCAGTAACATTTCCACTCATATCATAAAGACCGAATTTATTCGGTTTCTTCAGTGCAACTTCATGTGATTTCCATTTGCTATTCTGGCGATGCCATGCAACTTCATCAGCCAAATTACTGCCTGAATAGTCAGTTTGCTCTCCACCATAAGCAGCAACCATCCATTCGTTTATTACTGGAAGCCGTATTCCAGAAGATTTAAGATCCTGACCGATGTTTCCCTTTATACTTTTCCCTCTCAAAGGTTCATACTGCCATGTTGATACATCGGTATTTCCATTCACAGTATACACAGGCTCAAGATTTAACTTCTCGCTCAACACATTGCAAAAATAAATGACATCATACCAGCTTGCACTATCAAAAGGAAGCATTTCAGCCTTATAACGGCAAGGATTCTCTCCCATGATTTCTTCAACCAAATTCTGCGTTACCTCTGTTGTAAGCATCCTAAAATTTTCACCAGGTATCTCAACCATTTCAAGATTGAAACTTTCTAAGAAATCATCGACTGTAACAGCAAAACAAGCTGGGATTGACAAAAGCAGAGCCAGAAAAATACAAATACATTTAATAGTTTTCATTTTTACACCTTTTAACCTTGTAACATATTTATATAAAACTATTACATATAATCGATATATTGTCAACATACAAGATAAATTTTTTCTCTCTTCCATAAATAAGTGTTTTCTGGTAATGTTTTTGCATGGTAATTTCTTCAATTGACTTAAAAGACGGCAAGGTTGTTCAGCTGAAAAACGGCAAAGAAAAGATGCTTGAACGGACTGACGCCGACGCCCTTATCAAAGATTTTGACTTATACGGCGAAGTTGCGGTAATAGACCTTGATGCCGCGCTCGGGAACATAAACGAAAAAGGCGAAACACCGAACACGGCCTTGCTCAAAAGCCTTTTGCGCAAGGGCAATGTGCGCACAGGCGGCGGCGTGCGCTCGGTTAAGCGCGCGAAAGAGCTTATCTCGCTCGGTGCAGAGAAAGTCATCGTAGGCTCTTCTGCATGGGCAAGCGCCGAAGCTCAAAAAAACGGCGAAATCCTCAACACGGCTTTTCTTGACGAGCTTACAGCCGCAATCGGCAAAGAGCGCATAATAATTTCAGTTGATGCAATCAACGGAAAAATTGCCGTAAAAGGCTGGACTGAAACTGTCGGCATTTCTCTGCTTGACGGCGCGAAGGCCGCTGAAAAATATGCCGACGAACTTTTATTCACCTGCGTTGAAAAAGAAGGCTGCATGCAGGGCACGAACATCGAACAGGCAAAAGCTTTGAGAGAAGCCGTAAAATGCCGCATTGTTGTTGCGGGCGGCGTTTCTACAGTAGACGAAATAACTGAAATTGAGCATCTGGGTTGCGATGTTCAGCTCGGCATGGCGCTTTACACCGGCAAAGTTGCACTGAAAGACGCATTCATAAGCTGCCTTAACTGGCAGAAAGCAAAAGACAACTCGAACGGGCTTATTCCGGTCATTGCGCAGGCTGTTTCCGGCGAAGTGCTTATGACGGGCTTTGCAAACAAAGAAGCGTTTGAAAAGACTTTTGAGAGCAAGAAGCTCACATTCTGGAGCAGAAGCCGCAATGTCTTGTGGACAAAAGGCGAGACTTCTGGCAACTTCCTTGAAGTGGTGCGCCTGCGTGTAGACTGCGACCGCGACACAGTGCTTGCAACCGTAATTCCGCACGGCCCGACATGCCACACCGGCGCGTGGTCTTGTTTTCAGACAACAGCTGACCGGCCTTATTCTATGCAGATGCTTTACGAGATTATCTCAGAGCGTTTTGCAAACCCGCGCCCCGGCTCTTACACTGCAACGCTGACACCTGAACGCGTCCGCGAAAAAATTATGGAAGAAGCGGAAGAGCTGACGGACGAAGCTGAAACAAGAGAAGACGTAATCTGGGAATTTGCAGATCTTTTCTATTTCTTGAGCGTACTCATGTATCAGGAAAAAGTCACTTGGAAAGATATTCTTGACGAGCTTGACAAGCGCCACAAGAAATAAGCTTTAAACCAGAAAAGCCCCGAAAAATTGAGTTCGGGGCTTTATTTTTTTCAGCTGTTCTGTTTATTGCAGCAACTTATACTTCAGGGTGGCGCTCAAAATAAGACTTTGTTTCAGCTCTGACAACACCGCACAATGCAATAAGCGCGATGCAGTTCGGAATAGCCATCAATCCGTTGAAAATATCAGCAATGTCAAAGACAGTCTGAACTTTGAAATAAGGACCGATTGCAACGGCCAAAATAAACAGCCATCTGTAGATTTTAACAAATGTCATCTTGTCTTTTGAAAGATATTCAAGACATTTTTCTGAATAATAATCCCAGCCTAAAATTGTGGTAAACGCAAAGAATGCAAGACAAAGCATAAGAAGGAACTGTACACTGTGGCCGTCGCCGCCGAGCACACGGCTGAATGTAGTTGCAGTCAAAGCCGCACCTTCAAGTCCGGCGTTCCAATCAGGGCTTACAAGCATGTCGCCGTAAAAACCGATTACAATTGAAAGACCTGTCATTGTACAGATTATCAGCGTGTCGATAACTGTACCTGTCATGTTTACCATACCCTGCTCAACAGGTTCGTTTGTCTGAACAGGTGCGGCAGCAATCGGAGCAGAACCAAGACCAGCTTCGTTAGAGAAGATACCGCGTGCGATACCTTTCTGCATTGAATCAGTTATCTGTTTGAAAACAAAGCCCATTGCACCGGCACCAACAGCTTTCCAGCCGAATGCACTTTTGAAAATCAAGGCGAATGCTGCAGGAATTTTTGTTGCGTTCATTATCAAGATTGAAACGCCGAGGAAAACGTAGATAACAGCCATAGCCGGAACAACTTTTTCCGCAACCTTAGAAATGCGTTTAAGACCGCCGATGATAACGAGCGCAACTGCTATTGTTACGATTGCGCCGCCGATTACAGTAGCCCAAGAAAAGTCATAAGCACCGATACTGAAAGCGATGCTTGTATTGTTCGGGTCAAACGCAGTCTGAATGGCTGAAGTAATGCCGTTAATCTGAGTCATTGTACCGATACCCATGATACCGGCAAGAGCACCGAATACGGCAAAAAGCACGGCGAGCCACTTCCACTTCGGACCCATGCCTTTTTCGATTGTGTAGAACGGGCCGCCGAGGATGTGTCCGTCAGACTTTACTTCGCGGTATTTGATGGCAAGCATACATTCTGCGTATTTTGTTGCAGTACCGAATATTGCGGCAAGCCACATCCAGAAAAGTGCGCCAGGGCCTCCGGCTACAATTGCTGTTGCAACACCGACAATATTACCGGTTCCGATTGTTGCTGAAAGGGCTGTACAAAGCGCGGCAAAACCAGAAAGCTCGCCGTCACCGTCATTCTTCTTGAAAATTCCTTTGAATGCACTGCCCAATTTTGCAAATTGAATGCCGCGGGATGCTATTGTACAAACGACTCCCGTAACAAGAATGAGGACGATTGTAGGGATTCCCCAGACAATTCCATCAACTTTTGAAATGATTTCTGCGAAAGACATTGTTTTTCCTTAAATTTAAGATTGTGCTTTTTTAAGTATAAAAGCAAAAAATCTGTTTGGCAAGCGTGCGAATTGTACTTGCAGCTGTTCCTGTGTTATACTAAATATGTTATGCGCAATAAACCAATACAATCAGAAAATAAATTAGAAAAATTTTTTATTATCCTTTTAGGATTTACTTTTATTGTTTCATGTTTTTTATTGCTGCCTTTTTGCAGGAAAAACATAATTAAATTGGCAGAACTCATTTTGCACAAACAATTAAGCTTTGAATTCTGGAATAAAATTATTTTATATGCATTAATAACACTTTCAAGCTTTTCTTTGTATTGGCTGATTTCTTCGTTTTTTAATCAATATACAAAATCTGATAAATTCAATCAGAAAGAAGCAATTATAGTTATTTCTTTATTGTTGTTTGTTGTTTCATTTTTGATGCAAGCAGTGCTTTTATATGACGGCATTGTATACGGTGCAGATGACCCAGCTTATGTTGCAATTGCAAGAGAAATAGCTGAAAATACTTATAAAACAGATTTTCTATCCATGCAAAAAACTATTCTGCAATATCCCATTGGCTATCCTTGCTTAGTTGCCATTATTTATAAGATTTTTGGCATGAATTATTATGCCATAAAATTTGTGAATGTCTTTTTATATGCAATCTCTGTTACCGTTTTATTCAACTTGTTATTTGCGCTTGTTAAAGACATTAATATTTCTTTATTCATTTCAAGTCTTTTCTGTTTGAACTTTACAATTTCAAATTGGCAGAATCACACTATGTCTGACACTCCCTGCATGGCTTTCAGCCTGTTTTGCCTTGCATTAATGCATAATATTTATTTCAAAGAATCTACCGGAAAATATTTCAAAACAATTTTACTGGGTATTTGCTTCTTTTTTGCTTATGAGTGCCGTATTAATGGATTGGTTTGCATTCTTACACTTTTTTCACTGCAAATTTTTATTTGTATGAGAAAAATGATCAATCTAAATTTTTTTGAAAGTCTGACAGTCAATTACATCAAAACAAATTGGAAAATACACCTAATACCATATATCGTTTTTATAGTTCTATTCATCTTACAAAAAATAATATATCCCGATTTGCCAAGAGTAGATTTAAATCTTTACAAAAATTTATCGATTCAATCCTTTTTTCAACATTTTCACTTTTTTTATATCATGAATGAATTTTTCAATTCTGCATGGCATTCTGATTTTCAGCAGTTTAACATATTGAGCCAAATTGCATTTTATAGCTCACTGCTGTTAGCGCTATATGGTCTTATAAAAAACTGGAAGCAGCTCTCTGCCTTTTGGATTTTCACAATAGGAAATGTGATTATTTATTGTATATGGGGAGGTTTTGGTGGAATACGTTTATATTTTCCACTTTTCATTTCGCTTGCTGTTTTCTGTGCTTATGGAGCAAAATCAATAAAAGACAGTTTTCATTCTGAAAAAGCAGCAGCTGGCATAAGCTTTGTTGGTAAATTTTTCGTACTTTGCTTCTGCGCAATGTTCACTATTTCAGTTTTTCCGTTTTATACAAAAAGCTTCAAAGATGCAATCAAAGCTGACGGTCATTCCTATTCAGCCGAGGCACAAGATGTTTGGGCTTATATAAGCAATAATATTCCCGGTGACAAAACCTTTATATTCAGAAGCCCAAGGGAGCTTTATCTTTATACGAAACATCTTGCCGCTGTGTCTGGCGAGGAAGCGGACTATTATCTCCACTCTTTTGAAAAACCGATAGACGCAGAGTTAAAAAATTTGCTTTCTGATGATACCGTTTCTGACAATCAAATCGAAATAAACGGGCAGCCTTTCATCTTAGAATACAGCAATGACAAATTCAGATTGTTCCATGCTGTTCAATAATTTCTGAAACATCCATAAACATGGCACTTATAGCTTTTGCTCAAAGCTCTATAAGTGCCAGAGCGTATCAAATTCCCAGAGCACCGGCAGCAGCGGCGGCAGAATCTGAATATGTGAATATGACTTTTTCGATTTCACTCTTGTGGCGCATCTTGAGATAGAGCGTCTTTGTCTCAAAATCGTAGATGTAACCAGGCGAATTATAAAGCTCAAACTGCTTGTCCGAGCGGTAATTCAGACCGTACATCTGAATCTTATCGAATGCATGAAGCCCTGTAATTATCATGTAGTGACTTTCACCGACAGGATATTCAATTGAAAGAACCAGCTTGTTCTTTTCTGGCGAAACCAGCGTTACGTTCGGCGAAGTTGTCCATATAGTTACAGGCGACGGGTTCTGAGCCAAGAGAATTAAGTGCGGATAATAAGCGTTCTGTGCAAGAATCGGATACAAATCTGCATAAACAGCTGATTCCTGAACAGGAGAAACCGTCAGTGAGCTGTTCACAAGAAGATAACCTGTCTGTGTATATTCATCTTTTTTAGTTATCTTTCCATAATTCATAAGCGCCATTCCAAGCCTGCATACATCAGCCTGACTGTAATCTTCATATTCACCTGCAAGAGTCAGAATGTTCTCTTCAAATTTGACGTTCTCAATAATGCGCTTAAGCAGGCGGTCTATAGCCGGTTCAAGCTTCCTTATTGACGGGAATGAATATTGGTAAGAATCACAATAAGCTGTAAGCAGACCTGCACTCTGAAGAACCGTCGGAGAAGAATTTTCTTCAAGCGAGGCAAGTTCGAACAATTTGCTTGCAAGATCTATTCTGTTTTTATGATAAAGCAGCAGAAGCAGATGGTCGATTTCAAATGCACTTAGAATATTCTTTGAAAGTGCCTGCTGCGCCTTATAAAGCAGGTTGTTGTTGTAAGAAACCATCGTGCGGTTCATTGCTTCAAGTTTGCCGAAATATGGCGCAGAAAGATATGTTTTATGGCTTGCATTTATAGAATTATTCAGCGGATTTATGATGCTTGAAAATTTTCCCTGCAGTTCATTTTCAGAAATGTATGCGACAATCTCTTTTTCAGAAGCCGAACTCTTGTCTTTTGAATTCATTGTCTGCATAAAGCTAGCTTTAAATTGGCTGATAGTGCTCTGGAAAACTGATTCCTGTGCAAGGGCAGAAGCCGCAAGAAGCTGATATGTGATTTCTGTCTTTGGTTTGTACACAGCATAAGAAACAGGTGCCGAAGCATTCCATATTGCAAGTTCATTTTCTTCTGTCAGCAGAGAAGAAAATGCATATCTTGTATCTTTTGATGCTAATGTAGAAATCTGAAGATTTTCATTTTTTTCAAAAGAAAAGCCCGAACCTGCTCTGCACGGTAAAAGAATTTGTGAAACTGAATCAGGCAGCAAAGCAGTTATCAGAAGCGTTTCATTTTCACCTGAAGAAACAGATGTGAATGATACTTTTGAACCGCTTTTAAAAGTCAAATCAAGAACATTATCTTCTATATTATAGTTTTCAAGAACGGCTGGAATCTTTGTTCCGTCTGCTGCAATTTCTGTTACAGAGCGGCGATTGTCACCTGAAAAAACTATGCCCTTGTAGGCAACCTGAAAGTTATTGGCAAGAACAGCTTCCTGTCCTGGCGCTGCATTTTCGTAAAGCGTAAGGCGCAGCGAACCGGCGTTTTTGTTCAGTATGCGCTCGTGTCTGAACTGCAACATGAAGATGCCCAATATAACAGCACAATAGGCCAATGTGAGCAAAAAGAACTTTCTGAATGCGTGACTAATCATTTTTATAGTTTAGCCAAAAGTGACTGCAAAATCAACAACTTCTCGTTAAACTCGAAGTTGTTGTTCTCAATAAGGAATTGCTGTCGGCTTCTAGCGAAGCCTCCGCCCGAATCAACAACTTCTCGCTATACTCGAAGTTGTTGTTCTTAATAAGGAATTGCCTTGTTAAAGCTTCAATTTCAAAACACAATGGTTAATTGTATTTGTTATTGTTATTGTGTTATACTAAGCAGAATATGAACACCGAAGCTTCCAAAAAAACATTGAGCCTTATCATTCCCTGTTACAATGAAGAAAAAACTCTCGCCAACATAGTTGAAAGATGCCTATCACTGATTTCTGATACTCTTTCACTTGAGCTTGTTATTGTAAATGACTGTTCGACTGACAACAGCGATGCAGCTGCACGTTCGCTTGTTCAGAAATATCCCGACACCGTAAAATATTTCAGCCACGAAAAGAACATGGGAAAAGGCGCAGCACTGCGCACCGGCTTTCTCAAGGCTACAGGCGATTTTGTCGGCATTCAGGATGCCGACATGGAATATAACCCCGAAGACTACCTTACAATGCTTGAGCCACTTCTTGACGGCAGGGCTGATATAGTTTACGGAAGCCGCTACCTTCTGCCGGACACACGCCGTGTGCTTTACTGGTGGCACACAAAGATGAACAAGTCGCTCACGGCTTTCAGCAATATGTTCACGAACCTCGATATAACGGACATGGAGACATGCTACAAGCTTTTCCGCCGAGAAGTAATACAGGAAATTGCGCCGAATCTCAAGGAAAACCGTTTCGGCTTTGAGCCGGAAGTAACCGCTGCTGTCGCAAGAGGCGGCTACCGCGTATACGAATGTGCAATCCACTACAATCCGCGTACCGTTGAGGAAGGCAAGAAGATAAACTGGAAGGACGGAGTGCGCGCCCTTTATTGCATCATGCACTACAGTGCAAGCACCGCACCTTTACCGATGCAACTTATACTCTATTTCTTCATAGGAACTTTCAGCGCAATCTGCAACATTATAGCATTCCTCATTCTAAAGAAATGCGGTATCGGATTCACGCCGTCCGTCATTTCTGCTTTCATCGTCTCTGCGCTGGTAAATTATATGCTATGTATTTCGATATTGTTCCGCCACAAGGCCCGGTGGAGCGGTATCGGAGAATTCTTTGCCTATATCATTACTCTTGTCGTCATGGGCGGGCTTGACTGGCTTATCTCATACTGGCTTGTTTCTGTCGGAATGGGTTCCAACGGTGCGAAAGCCATAGCTGCCGTTGCGGGTTTTTTTTGCAATTTTGCCCTGCGCAGATTCTTAGTTTTTCCGGAAAAGAAACGTTAAAACATAGCAATAAGATGACAAAAGGATGGAATTGGTTTAACAGCTCTATTGCTGCATTTTTGGCTTTAACAGCTTGATTATCTTACAGAAACATCAAAAAAGGAATATCTATGTGTTTTTTGATTTTTTCAGTTGTATTATTCTGTGCGACATTCTTTGGTGTCGGATTTTTAACAAGTAGTGCTTTAAGATTTCAGCTCCGCGAAAGCCCTACTTTAATAACTTTCTTAGGAATTTGTATTGCAGCGCTTTTTTTCAGCACAGTTCAATTTTTTATACCACTAAATATTTTAACATTAATTTGTTTTTTATTAACCGGAGGAATAGGGGTTTCAGTCTATTTTTTAAAAAGAGCTACAAATTTTTCAAACCTTATAGATATTTTAAAAACTAATCATTTTACTGTGATGACGGATTTAATTCTTCTGCTGACAATCTCAATATATTATTGTTCATACGGTAAAATTTTTGCATCTGATACTTTGCTATATCATTCATCAATTGTTTCTTGGCTCAATTATTCAAAAATAGTTCCGGGACTTGCAAATTTACATGCAAGACTTGGTATGAACAGCGCATATCTCATACTTGCAGCAGGAATCGATACAGGATTTTTCGACAAATATTCTTCATCTATATTACCAGCTATATTTTTGTTCTTAACGCTAAAATATTTTTTTGAACTTATATCAAACAACCTGCTTTCAAAAAATGCTAAGTTGATGATTGTCATTCTTGCAGTATGGGCAATAATTAATCTCAGCACATTCCCTACTTTATACTATGATTTGCCATCTATGATTTTTACTGCAATCACGTTTATAGAACTTTTGCTTTATTATGAAGAAAAATCTTTGAAGCCAATATCATTTGATGTTATTTTCATTTTTGCAGCCATGTCCTTCGTAATAAAACAAAGCGGTGCTATTATGGTTATTGCAGTGTTTTGTTTGGGAAGCATTGAATTGATAAAAAATAAATCAAATTGTAAGAAAATCACAAAATTTATTACTATTCCCATATTATTTGGTTTGTCTTACACCATAAGGAATATAATACAGACTGGCTATCCCCTATATCCATTGACAATATTCGGGCTACCATTTAAATGGACGTCAAAAGCTACAGCACAATGGTGTCTTGACGCAATAAAGTATTGGGCAAGATTACCTGGACCTGATTATATGAAGGCAAAAACCAACGGTTTCTTCTATTGGTTTTTACCATGGCTTAAAACGAATATAAGCAATGCCAACTCAGTATATTTTACAGCGACATTCTTTTCTTTCATTCTTGCAATCAAAAATATTTTTATAGTGAAAATCTGCAGGAAACAGCTTGCCCATTTTATAATTCTGCTGTCAATGATTTCTGCAAACATCGTTTTTTGGTTTATTTCAGCTCCAGATTTTCGTTTTGGTTCAATATTCTTCTTTTTGCTGCTAGCTCTATCCTGTTATTATGCACGAGCAGAAAAATCTACTTACATTTTGTTGCTGATGTTTGTTATTAACATTATGCAAACTCAAGGAGTTTTTTGGAAAATACAAAGTGTATCAATACTCACCAAAAGCAATGACTTTTTTATTAATTGCTTATGTTGCATGATTATCGGATTTATATTATATGCCTGTTTTTATCAATCAAAGAACCAGAGAATCATAGCAGTTTTGATATTAGTTTTTGTTTTATATAACCCGCATGATGGCAATTTGAGAAAAAAATATCCCGCAAAAGCTCAAGCACTTCCGTGTCATCCTGTTGAACTGAATAACGGTCAGAATCCACCTTTGACTGTTTATGTTCCAGATATTCCTGATCAAATTGGAGACGCAGAATTGCCGTGTACTCCGTATCCAAACGACAAATTAAAACTTATAGAACCTGGAAACATTAGAAAAGGCTTCTATATAGGAGATTAATCTATTATTACAAGTACAATCTTCTAATCGAATCCTAAGAAACTTGTGTGGCGCATTATGGTTTGTTTTTGTACAAGAACTTGAGTAGGAAAACTTAAGTGACGTTCACGCTTTGACGATTAAATAGAAAGAGGAATATCTTTTCTTTAATTCCGTTTAGACTTAAAGTGTTATCAAAAATATTGGTGAGGTTTTATGAAAACAAACAGACTGTTCTTTGCTGCATTTGCAATGGCTCTTTTATTGACACCGCTTTCAGCACAATCTTCAAAAAAAGCAAAACAGGCACAGACAAAAGATGTAAAAGAAACAGAAGCTAAAGAAGAAAAAGCTTTTTCAGTTTCTGGATTTGCACAGGCTTTGAGCGACACAGTAAGCACAGCCGGTATTAACGAAGCATTAAAGCTTTTTGACACAGTTCCGGCAGAAAACCAGAACGAATATGGCATACGTTATATGCATGCTTCATTGCTGCTTTCAGCAGGCCGCTCAAAAGAGGCAAAACCGATTGCCGAAAAACTTCTTTCTGAAAACAAAAAGGATAAAGACGTTCTGTTTTTAAACGCTCTTATAGCAAAGTCTCTCGGTGAACGCAATAAGAAATCTGAATATCTTCAGGAATTGATAAAACTTGATCCGTATAACTCAGAAGCAAATGCAGAACTCGGCAACGAGAAGATGACCGCAAAAGCTTATAAAGCCGCAAAAGACTATTTTCTTAAGAGCTTGAGAGGAGACCCGAACTACATTACAGGTCTTTTTGGTTACGGCCAGGTCTGCTATTACCTTGGCGAATTTAAGGAAGCAAAGACTGCATTTGACCACATTCTTGCAATTAACCCGCGCGAAGACATTGCATGGTCTTATCTTGCGAAGCTTTCAGCTGAAAAAGAAGAATACCCGAACGCTATCAATTATGTTCTTAAGGCAATTGAATATAACCCGAATTATTACAACTATTGGATTGATTACGGCGATTATCTGCGCTATTCGTCTAAATATGAAGAAGCTGCAAAAGCTTTCACCAAAGCTATTGAAATAACACCGGATTATTTCCTCGCTTATGTTTACAGAGCTGCCATGTACGAGCTTCTTGAAAAAAACAACGAAGCCCTTGCCGACTATAAGCAGGTTGTAAAGCTTAATTCGCAGTATCAGTATGCGTATGAATCAATAGGCATTTTAAGCTGGCTTGAAGGCAACTGGACAGACTGCCGCGAAGCTATGCAGAAAGCTTATGCTGTTGATTCAGACAACATCTCGTATCAGCTGATGATTTCAACCTGCTACAGCAAAGAAGGAAACAAAGTAAAGAACAAGGAATTCCTCACAAAGATGATGAAAAACCTTGACCGCCAGAGCCCTGAATATGCAATTCTCAGATTCTATTTTGACGGCTTGGGAGAAGCTGATGTACTTAGAAAAATCAGACAGGTTGAGAATGCCAACTTGAGAGGCAAGCTTCTTTATTACATGGCTGTTTACTATGAACTGAACGGCGGCAATGAAGCGGCAAAGACGCTTTACCTTGAAATTCAAAGCATGAATGCGCCGATGTTCTTTGAGTACCGCCTGGCCAAGTGGGCGCTTGAAAAAAACAGCATTTCTAAACTTTAGGTCATGCCATAAAAAGCTTTCCTTGTTGATGCAGGGAAAGCTTTTTTGTTATCCTTAGAAAAACACAACTTTTACGGAACATATTCCCGAAAAGTTATAACTTTTGCGGATTATATTCCTTAAAAGTTGTGTTTTTTCTTGCTTGTATTCCTAAAACGTTGTATTATTTTGCCAAGAGGTGTTTATGATAAACCGCTTAACTGCAGAACGCATAAAAGCCGCAGCAAAATCAAAGAAAATAGTCATTTTGATGGGCGCCCGCCAAGTTGGAAAGACAACGCTTTTAAAATCTTTGTTTCAGAATAGCGAGTCTACTCTATGGCTTAACGGCGACGAACTTGATATTCGGAATTTGTTTGCAAACCTTTCAGCAGACCGTTTTAAGGCATATCTTGGCAAAAACAAAATCTTGGTCATTGATGAAGCCCAGCGTATTGAAGACATAGGCTTGCGCCTGAAAGTTCTGGCAGACTCACTCAATGATATTCAGATTTTTGCTACGGGAAGCTCTTCGTTTGACCTTGCAAACCGCGTGAACGAGCCTCTTACAGGACGAAAAAGAGAATTTCAGCTGTTTCCTTTAAGTTTTAAAGAACTTGCCTCTAATTCTGATTTACTGACAGAAAAACGTATGATTCCGCACAGGCTGGTTTTTGGCTCATATCCAGAAGTTGTTATGTCTCATGGAAATGAAATTGAAATCTTGAAGGAGCTTTCGCAGAGTTATCTTTACAAAGACATATTGTCTTTTGAAAAAATACGGCACTCTGATAAATTGATAAAACTGCTGCAGGCTCTTGCATGGCAGGTTGGCTCGCAAGTTTCATATAATGAATTGGCACAGATTTGTTCAATAGATTCAAAGACCGTTGAACATTATATAGCAATTTTAGAGCAGACTTTTATTATTTTCAGACTGGGAACTTTCAGCAGAAATTTACGGAATGAATTAAAGAATAATAGAAAAATCTATTTTTATGACAATGGAATACGAAACGCTATCATAGCGAATTTTTCAGCTGTAGAAAACAGAAATGATGCCGGCGCTCTATGGGAAAATTATCTGATTTCTGAGCGGATAAAAAAGAATTCTTACGATGGAATTATGGCAAACACTGCTTTTTGGCGGACAAAGGAACAGCAGGGAATCGATTATTTGGAAGAACGAGACGGTAATCTTTGCGCCTACGAATTTA
>JAEEGH010000779.1_pt1 | contig 99702 bp, 69 predicted proteins | sample 9134181 | NCBI WGS metagenome assembly JAEEGH01 (sample SAMN16246544, study PRJNA631951) | gut metagenome | biome: gut microbiome; feature: rumen; material: DP-attached | host: Bos | place: Iran: Karaj | collected 2018-10
ACTGTTTACCGTTATTGACGCTGGCTAAGGTTTTTCTTGTCACAGACAAGGGTTTTTCTTTTGAGGGTTGTAAGAACGAAGTGATGCGATGAGGGTTGTGGCATTGGTGTAAAAGCTTGCTTTTAAAGACAAGGACATAACACTTAGCGCAAGGCTCTGAAAAGAGCTACAAAACTCAAAAGGGTTTTTCCGGTTTTTGTATAAAGAAAAAAATAATTTGAGATAAAAGTCTTATTGTAAAAAAGGACGAAAAACGAAAAATTATAGAAAAAATGAATAAAAAAGTGCACAATTGTAACAATGTTAAAAAAAAGTTGTAATTTTGCACTCGTAAAAAACAAGATAAGTGTTTTTTCGATGGATGGCATAAAGATATGCATAATAGGATTGGGGTACGTTGGTTTGCCTTTGGCACGACTGTTCTCCACTAAATATGAAACGGTTGGTTTCGATATGAACCAGAAACGTGTGGATGCTCTGATGCAGGGGCATGATGATACGTTGGAGGTTGAGGATGCATTGCTGCAGGAGGCAATAGAGAAACATGGATTCCGTTGTACTACCAATCTGGAGGAAGTTCGGAAATGCAATTTTTATGTTGTTGCCGTTCCAACTCCGGTTGATGAGAATAACCTGCCAGACCTAAGACCTTTGTGGGGTGCCAGTGAGACTGTTGGAAAGGTAATAAGCAAAGGTGATATAGTGGTATATGAAAGTACCGTATATCCTGGCGTAACAGAGGAAGAGTGTCTTCCGATTGTGGAAAAGGTGAGTGGGTTGAAGTTTAACGTAGATTTCTTTGCCGGATATAGTCCGGAACGAATAAATCCAGGAGATAAGCTGCATACTGTGGAGAAGATAAAGAAGGTGACGTCGGGCAGTACTCCTGAAATAGCAGACTTGGTAGATAAAGTGTATAACTCTGTTCTGGTGAACGGTACACATAAGGCTCCAAGCATAAAGGTGGCAGAGGCCTCGAAGATAATTGAAAATACCCAGCGTGATGTGAATATAGCATTCATGAATGAACTAGCTAAGATATTCAATGTAATGGGTATTGATACCCGAGATGTCATTGAAGCAGCATCGAGCAAGTGGAATTTCATAAAACTGAGTCCGGGACTGGTAGGTGGTCACTGCATCAGCGTTGATCCTTATTACCTGATTCAGAAGGCAGAGATATATGGCGTGATGCCCCGACTTATGAACGAAGCAAGAATGTTGAACGATGGTATGGGTACGTTCGTTGCCAACCAGGTCATTAAATGCATGAATAAGAAGGGTGTGATGGTGAAGGATAGTAAGATTCTGATATTGGGTGTTACATTCAAAGAGAACTGTCCTGATATCCGTAATACGAAGGTAGTGGATATTTATAATACGCTGAAGGAATATACTAATAATATAACCGTATATGACCCGTGGGCAAACCCCGAAAAGGTGAAGGAGGAATATGGGATTGATGTAAGATGTAAGATGGAAGATGTAAGATGGAAGATGGAAGAAGGAAGAGGGAAGAGGGAAGAGGGAAGATGGAAGAGGGAAGAGGGAAAAGGTGTGTTTGATGCTTGCATTTTGGCGGTGGCACATGATGAGTTTAAGAATATTGATGTGCGTGCGTTGGTTGGCAATGGGGTAGTGTACGACGTGAAAGGGGCGCTGGACAGAAGTGTTGTGGATGCGAGACTGTAGGAAGGTGAAAGGTGACAGTTGAAAGGTGAGAGTTGACAATTGATAATTGACAATTGATAATTGATAATTGTATAGAGTCAAGAGACAGTTAGGAATTAAGAATGAAAAATTAAAAATTCTCTAATTCTCTAATTCTTGATAAGAATGAAAAGTGAGATGTGAAAACTTGAGATAACACAAATAAAAAACCTTGTTTATTACGGAAAATAACTGAGAGAATATGAACGCACTACGAAATTTATTGGATTGGTATTTTAACAAGAAGAGTTTGCCTTATTGGTGTTTACTGTTGCTTGACAGTATAATTGTCTTTTTGTCTGCGATATTCGTTTATTGGATATTCAGGAAGTCCCAGATACTTTTTAATTTTCGTCACGAGGTGATTTATACTGCTTTGATATATGCAGTGTTAAGTGTGTTTGGTGCAAGGATTTTTAGAACTTACTCAGGTATTCTTCGTTATTCGTCATTTGTCGATTTGCTCAAAGTTGCATACTCCAATATTTTTAATCTGTTTCTCGCGTTGTTGTGGTCTGAACCTTTGCAGTATTATGGGTATGAGAAGTTTGCCGCACTGACCACAACGGAAACTGTTGGTACGTTTTTTCTTTCAACGCTGTTGATGTGTGCTTTGCGTGTTATCATAAAAACACTTTATGATATCACATCCACTACTCCTATATCCATCAACACCCTGATATACGGAGCCATGTCCGGTGGTGTTGGTTTGGCGAAGAATATACAGTCGGCACGTCCTAAGACATTTGAGTTGTGTGGATTTATTTCTCATGATCCTAACTCATCGCATATTCAGTTGATGGGTAAGGACGTGTACAACATGAATGACGACCTGTTGGGAATTATACGTAAGAAACAAATCGGTGCTGTACTCGTTTCACCACTTCGTGTAAAAGATTTCCGTAACAACGAAGAATTGCAGAATCTGCTGATTAATGCAGGGGTAAAAATCTTCATGACAAAGGGTGCTATCGAGGCAAAGGTAGAAGGTGGTGTTATTACTGATGCGGATGATAGCATGACGCTGAAAGAGGTGTCGGTAGAGGATTTGCTCCCACGAGCAGAGATAGATATTGACCTGAAGTCAGTTGCTGAGTTGCTAGAGGATAAATGCATTCTGATTACCGGTTCTGCAGGCTCTATCGGTTCTGAGATGGTTCGTCAGATAGCCTCTTTCAAACCTAAGAAGATGATTCTGATTGACCAGGCTGAGACTCCTCAGCATGATATCCGTCTGATGATGGCAAAGGATTATCCTAATATTGATGCGGAGGTGATTGTGACCAGCATCAGTCGTGTAACCAGAATGGATGCTCTGTTCGATAAGTACAGACCGGATTATGTGTTCCATGCAGCTGCATATAAGCATGTGCCTATGATGGAGGATAATCCGAGTGAGGCAGTGTTGAATAACATCTACGGTACGAAGGTTATTGCTGATCTGAGTGTGAAGTACGGAGTTAAGAAATTCGTGATGGTATCTACGGATAAGGCTGTGAATCCAACTAACGTGATGGGCTGTTCGAAACGTATCTGCGAGATTTATGTGCAGAGTCTGAACCGTAAGTTGCGTCGTGAAGCCCATGAGGGATTAGCAAAGAATCCGAAAGTGGTCAACTATACTCAGTTCGTGACTACCCGTTTCGGTAATGTGTTGGGTAGCAACGGTTCTGTGATTCCTTTGTTCCAGGAACAGATAAAACATGGTGGTCCTGTGACGGTTACAGACGAACGTATCGTACGTTTCTTTATGCTGATACCCGAAGCATGTAAGTTGGTGCTGGAAGCGGGAACGAAAGGAAATGGGGGCGAAATATTCGTATTCGATATGGGTAATCCAGTTAAGATTTCCGATCTTGCAAAACGTATGATTGCCCTTTCTGGTGCAAAAAACGTAGAAATCCAATATACAGGTCTGCGTGAAGGTGAAAAACTGTATGAGGAAGTGTTGAATGAACTTGAAGGAACAAAACCTACATTCAATAAGAAAATTCGTATTGCTCAAGTACGCGAATATGATTATGAAATGGCCAACAAACAGATTGACGAACTCGTAGAGATCTCTAAGGAGTACGATAATATGGCTACGGTAAAGAAGATGAAGGAAATCGTTCCAGAGTACAAGAGCAATAACTCTGTGTACGAGTGCTTGGACAAGTAAATGTGAAATGTGAAATGTGAGATGTGAAAGGTGAAGAACGAAAACGAAAACGAAAACGAAAACTGGTAAACAGTAAACAGTAAACGGTAAACTATTATCTATTATCTATTAACTCTCAACTTTTAATCGGTCTTTAACCTTTAACCTTTAACCTTTAACCGTTACCCCCTGTGTCCTCCTAGTTGTTCGTTGCGTTCGCGTGCTGTAGAACCTTCCTTGAAGTTGGTGCCTTTAAGGATTGCATTATTCCCGAATTTATTTTTTATTGTCAACTCGGCATCTAAGATGCGGTGTTCTTTATCTGCTTGGGAGGTGATGGGCTGCTCGTCTTGATTATCGGTTGAAGTAGTGTCGGCAAACAATTCCAATTGTATGCTGTCTCTCTTGCTTTCCACGACTGATTTTTTAATCACATTATTTGCTGTGATATTCAAGCGGCGCACTAACAGGTTGTGATCTACCTGTTTATCGTATATAAGCAGGGTTGCTGCAACTATATCCTTGCTTAAGGATGTGTATTGTTGTAGTCTTGCTGAACCATGTGCATACTTGGGAACCCATCTGCCATAATGATCCTTCTTTATCTCGCCCTTGAAGTTTATGCGGTCTTCGTCGGTTACAAAATTTTCGCTGTCGTAATAGACTGTAAGCACTATCTGGTCGGTTATCAGGTCTTTGGAGAACAGTGTGAGAGCCATCTGCTCTGCCATCTCCATTGCGATTATTCGGGCGTGTTCCCAATCGTATGGACATTTCAACACCTGACCGCGACTCAGAGAATTGCTCTCTGGTCGGTATACGTTTACCTCGGCAATGGTGCAGGGTTCCCATCCCCACGCATGGTCGATAAGCAGTTCTGCATTCACTCCGAAAAGGTCGTATAGCAGTCTCTCATTATGTATTGAACAACGAGCAATCTTTCCCATCGTGTCTATGCCGTATGGCGACAGCCGTTTTGCAACACCGTTGCCGACCCTCCAGAAATCTGTTATCGGTTTGTGGTTCCATAACTGACGTCGGTATGACATCTCATCCAATTCAGCCATGCGAACACCATCCTTGTCGGCTGGAGCTTTCTTTGCCATTATGTCCATTGCTACTTTTGCGAGGTACATGTTAGTGCCGATGCCCGCTGTGGCAGTGATGCCCGTTTGACTCAGTACGTCGCGAACTATCTTCATCACCAGTTCGTGAGCTGTAGTATTATATGTCTTCAGGTATGCCGTCAGGTCGATGAAGACCTCATCGACGCTATAAATCAGAATGTCCTCCGGAGCAATATAATGAGAGTATATATTGAAAATCTTCTGACTGTATTGCATGTAGTATGCCATTCGTGGTACTGCAGCTATGTAACTCACCTGTAAGGTGGGGTCGGCATCCAGTTCGTTGGCATCAATAGATTCACCTACAAGTCGTCCGTCGGGAGTGTTGTACCTGCGTTCCAAATTCACCTCTTTTAATCTCTGTACCACCTCGAACAGTCGTGCCCTGCCACTTATGCCGTACCTCTTTAGGGATGGTGTTACTGCCAAACAAATCGTCTTTTCTGTTCTGCTCGCATCTGCTACCACAAGGTTCGTAGTCAAAGGATCTAATCCTCTGGCTACACATTCCACTGAAGCATAGAATGACTTCAGGTCTATGGCTGCATATATGCGTTTGTCTTCTTTCATGCTGCAAAGATAATGAATAATGTTTAAAAGTTTTCTTTATAACGGTTAAAGTTTAACGGTTAAAGACCGATTAAAAGTTGAGAGTTAATAGATAATAGATAATAGTTTACCGTTTACTGTTTACTGTTTACAGTTAAAGACATTTATAACGGTTAAAGGTTAACGGTTAACGGTTAAAGAGTTTTCTTTATAACGGTTAAAGGTTAAAGAGTTTTCGTTATCGTTTTCGTTTTCGTTAAGGTTATCGTTATCGTTTTCGTTAATAATAATTGTCAATTGTCAATTATCAATTGTCAATTATTTATTACCTTTGTGGCGATGAAAAAGATTTGCAATATTATTTCGGAATACATGGGAGTGATTATACTCCTGGTGGCAGTGGTGTCGTTGATTTTTCCTTCGACGCTGAGTGGGGTGCCTACATCGGTAATCAACTATATGTTGGGAGTTATTATGTTTGGCATGGGACTCACGTTGCATTGGAAAGACTTTGAGGTCGTTTTCAGCAGACCCAAAGATGTGATTATAGGTGAGCTTGCACAGTTCTGCATAATGCCTTCGTTGGCATGGGGACTGTCGAAACTCTTCGGACTCGATGACGCCCTTGCGTTGGGAGTGATACTCGTGGGTTGTTGTCCTGGTGGTACTGCGTCGAACGTAATCACTTACCTTTCAAAGGGTGATTTGGCATTGTCTGTTGGTGTTACGGGTGTTTCGACCTTAGTGGCACCATTTCTTACTCCGTTGCTTACATGGGTGCTTGCCGGGGAACAGATTCATGTGGATATGGTGAGTATGTTTATGAGTATCCTGTGGGTGGTGATTTTGCCTATTGCTGGCGGTTTCCTGTTTAAACGTTTGTTCCCTCGTTTTAGTGACCGTGCTGTGGAATATCTCCCTGCCGTGTCGGTTATTGCCATAGCCATTACCGTGGCAATAGTTATTTCAGCCAATGCTTCAAAACTTCTTGTTGGAGGATTCCTGATTATCATTGTAGTGATACTTCATAACCTATGTGGACTGGCAATAGGTTACTCAATAGCCTCTCTCTTCAGACTGTCGTTGCCTAAGCGCAAAGCCCTCTCTATTGAGGTGGGTATGCAAAACTCGGGTCTTGCCAGCAGTCTTGCCGCAATCCATTTCGCTGCATACCCGATGGCAACCATACCAGGAGCCATCTTCAGTGTTTGGCATAATATCTCTGGAGCGATTGTAGCGAAATACTTTGCTAAGAAAGGTGATAGTTGAAAGGTGACAGTTGAAAGGTGACAGTTGATAGTTGAAAGGTGAATTCTCTAATTGACAAATGCGAACCGCTTAAAACCTCCAGAATGCTATGCCCTTCCCGCTGGGGCTACTTCGGGCGTCATTCTATAGTGGTTTTTACGAGGTTTCTCTAATTCTTGACAAAAACTATTATGAAAAAGACATTTTTGTTATTTTTGTTCTGCGTGAGTGCAGTAGTGTTTGCGCAATCGGAAGAAGAACTCTGGATTAAGAATGGCAACCGAAATATATTCGGAGTGCTGAGTCGTCCTGTGCAGCAGGAGGGTGTGAAGTATCCTGTAGCAATTATATCCCATGGATTTAATGGTACACATTGGTTTGGGAAGGACTACTTCGGTATGATGAAGGAGAAAGGATATATGTGTTATACGTTCGACTTCCCATGTGGTTCGGTAAATAGCCGGAGTGATAATAATACAATGAATATGTCGGTGAAGGGAGAGGTAAGTGATTTGCAGGCAATCATCGACTACTTCAAGAGCCTGCCAGACGTAGATGCTACACGTATTGTGTTGATAGGGGAGAGTCAGGGTGGACTTGTGTCGGCATTGACGGCAGCCAGCAGACCCAAGGACGTGAATCAGTTGGTGCTGATATATCCGGCACTGTGTATTCCGGATAATTGGAATGAGAGATATCCGAAGGTGGAGGAGATTCCAGACACCACACGCTTGTGGAACGTGCCGCTTGGCAGGTCTTTCTTCTTGGAGATAAGAGACTTGGATGTGTATAAAGAGATAAAGAAATACAAACGTCCAGTGCTGATTATCCATGGAGATAAGGATCAGGTGGTGCCTCTCAGATATTCGGAACGAGCTGTGAAGACATATAAAAAAGCAAAATTGGAAGTGATTCCTAATGCACGTCACGGATTTAATCCGACGGAAAGGGCTTTGGCAATAGGCTGGATAAAAAACTTCATAAAATAGCTCTAATTTTTTTGGTAAAACAGCACGTTTTTTTGATAGATTATTCGTACTTTTGCACCCGATTTTGAAAGTACTAATAATTTAAATAATGAAGAAACAGCTGAAAAAAGTGCTTGTACTGGGTTCAGGTGCACTGAAGATTGGTCAAGCTGGAGAATTCGACTACTCTGGTAGTCAGGCTTTAAAGGCGCTCCGTGAAGAGGGTATCAAGTCTGTTCTTGTTAATCCGAACGTGGCAACTATTCAAACGAGTGAAGGTATTGCGGACAAGGTTTATTTCCTGCCGGTCAATACCTTTTTTGTTACTGAAATTATCAAGAAGGAACGTCCTGACGGCATCCTCCTTGCGTTTGGCGGACAGACTGCACTGAACTGCGGTACTGAACTCTTCCAGAAGGGAATTCTGAAGGAATATGGAGTTGAGGTACTCGGAACGAGTGTAGAGGCAATCATGAATACTGAGGACCGCGACCTCTTTGTGAAGGAACTGAATAAGATTAGTCTGAAGGTTCCTGTAAGTCAGGCTTGTGAAACTATGGAAGATGCCATAGCTACTGCACGACGCATCGGTTATCCTATCATGATTCGTTCTGCATACGCACTTGGCGGTCTGGGTTCTGGTGTATGTCCTGATGAGAAGACTTTCAAGGAAATTGCTGAGTCTGCATTCACATTCGCTCCACAAGTGTTGGTTGAGGAAAGTCTGAAGGGCTGGAAGGAGATAGAATTCGAGTGTATCCGTGATGCAAATGACCATTGTTTCACTGTTGCTTCAATGGAAAACTTCGACCCACTGGGTATTCACACTGGTGAGAGTATAGTAGTTGCTCCTACTTGCTCACTCACAGAAGAGCAGGTAAAGATGCTTCAGGACATCACTATCAGATGTGTTCGTCACCTGAATATCGTAGGTGAATGTAATATACAGTTTGCGTTCAACGCAGAGACAAACGACTACCGCATCATCGAAATCAATGCTCGTCTGAGTCGTTCTTCTGCTCTCGCATCAAAGGCAACTGGTTATCCTCTTGCCTTCGTAGCTGCTAAGATAGCTCTTGGTTATACCCTCGACCAGATTGGTGAGATGGGTACTACCAACTCAGCTTATGTAGCACCATCGCTCGACTACCTGATTTGTAAGATTCCTCGTTGGGACCTCACTAAGTTTACTGGTGTAAGCCGTAAGATCGGTTCCAGCATGAAGTCTGTAGGTGAGATCATGAGTATCGGTCGTTCGTTCGAAGAACTCATCCAGAAGGGTCTCCGTATGATTGGTCAGGGCATGCACGGATTTGTAGGCAATGACCACACTAAGTTTGAAAACCTAGACGAAGAACTGGCAAATCCAACTGACCTGCGTATCTTCGCTATTGCACAGGCTCTGGAAGAAGGTTACAGCATACAGCGCATTTACGAACTGACTAAGATAGACACTTGGTTTATCGAACGCCTGAAGAATATCGTAGATTACAAGCATAAGTTGGAAACATACAACGCAGTTGAGGAAATCCCTGCTGACGTAATGCGTCAGGCAAAGGTACTCGGTTTCTCTGACTTCCAGATTGCACGTTTCGTGCTGAAGACAAAGGGGGGCAATATGGAGAAGGAAAACCTCGCTGTACGTTCTTACCGCAAGAAACTTGGTATCCTGCCAGCAGTGAAACGTATTCCTACTGTTGCAAGTGAGCATCCAGACCTCACAAACTACCTCTACATGACTTATGCGGTAGAAGGATATGATGTAAACTATTACAATAACGAAAAGTCTGTAATCGTATTAGGTTCAGGTGCTTACCGTATTGGTTCTTCGGTTGAATTTGACTGGTGCTCAGTGAACGCAATCAACACAGCCAGAAAACTCGGATACAAGAGTATCATGATAAACTACAACCCAGAGACTGTTTCTACGGACTACGATATGTGTGACCGTCTGTACTTCGATGAGTTGTCGTTCGAACGCGTACTTGATGTCATCGACCTCGAGAATCCACGTGGTGTGATTGTGTCGGTAGGTGGTCAGATTCCAAACAACCTGGCTATGAAACTCTATCGTCAGAGTGTGCCTATCCTCGGTACTTCACCTGTTAGCATCGACCGTGCTGAGAACAGAAATAAATTCTCTGCTATGCTTGACCAGCTGGGCATCGACCAGCCAGAGTGGAGTGCACTGACAAGCATGGAGGATGTGAAGGCATTCATAGAACGTGTTGGATTCCCTGTATTGGTTCGTCCTTCATACGTGCTTTCGGGTGCTGCCATGAACGTATGTTACGACTACGAAGAACTGGAGCGCTTCTTGCAGATGGCAAGTGAGGTCAGCAAGGAATATCCGGTTGTTATCTCTCAGTTCATGCAGGAGACTAACGAAGTGGAATTCGATGCCGTAGCACAGAACGGTGAGGTTGTGGAATATGCTATTTCTGAACATGTAGAATTTGCAGGTGTTCACTCTGGTGACGCTACAATGGTATTCCCAGCTCAGCAAATCAGTTTCGCTACAGTACGTCAGATTAAGAAGATTAGCCGTGCCATTGCGAAGGAACTGAACATCAGTGGTCCATTTAATATCCAATACCTTGCTAAGGGCAGAGACGTGAAGGTTATCGAGTGTAACCTCCGTGCTTCCCGTTCGTTCCCATTCGTAAGTAAGGTGCTGAAGCGCAATTTCATCGAGACTGCTACACGTATCATGCTCGATGCTCCATACTCAAAACCTGATAAGAGCGAATTCGACATCGACCGTATGGGTGTGAAGGCAAGTCAGTTCTCATTCGCACGTTTGCAGAACGCAGACCCAGTACTCGGTGTAGATATGAGTTCTACTGGTGAAGTAGGTTGTATGGGTGACACATTCGAGGAGGCACTGCTCAACTCAATGATTGCCACAGGCTATAAGATTCCTTCAAAGGAAAAGGCTATCATGATTTCGTCTGGTGAGACAAAGGAGAAGGTGGCTATGCTTGATGCTGCCCGTGCCCTTGTTCGTAACGGATATAAGATTTATGCAACAGAAGGTACTGCTAAGTTCCTTAACGATAACGGGGCTCCTGCTGTAGCTGTTGGATGGCCAGATGAAGAGGGTAGTGACAAACTGAGTGTGATGCAGATGATTGCAGAACATAAGTTTGACCTCATCGTCAATATTCCTAAGAACCACTCAAAGCGCGAGCTGACTAACGGTTACCGCATCCGCCGTGCCGCTATCGACCATAACATTCCGCTGATTACGAATGCTCGTCTCGCCTCTGCATTCATCGAGGCATTCTGCGAGAAGGGTCTGAACGACCTGCAGATAAAGAGTTGGCAGGAATATGAGTAAATATCCAGGACTAATCAGAAGATTTGTGGTATGTGCATTGTTTGTGACACTTTGCACATGCCACAATTTCGTTTTTGCACAGCAGTCCAGTGTTGACACGATGTCCGTACAGCGCGACTCCTTGCAAATTGCGAACGACTCAATAATTGAGGCTCTGCGTACTCAAGTGCATGAACTTAAGTTGCAGGGTATTATGATGCGTGAACAGTTGGAAATCACGGGTAAGGACGCTTACGAGGATTCTGTGCATGCTGCCAGGTTAAGACAGCGTATAGACTCGTTGCGCCTGCTTACTTCTGGCGTGCCATTGGTCGTGGATAATGATACTCTTCTGAAGCTATATGCCCGCAAAGGTGGAATGCTGCCTTCAATGCGTGCGGAACAGGCTGCAGAGAAGATATTGGGAGCAGGCAAAAGGATGACCATGTTTCTGGATTCCGTGTATATATACAATAGCGAACTGCAATCTGATATAATGATGGGTGAGGAGGTTTTGTTGAGTGTGACAGACATGGATGCCTTGTGGAACAACACAGACAGAGAGATTCTGGCACAACAATATAAGAGCATCATTGAATCCAAAATCAAGGAACTGTACGATGAGTATGGAATGCAGCAGAAACTGAAAGGTATTGGACTTGTCGTACTCATCATCACAGTTCAGGCATTTCTGATATGGTTCACGCTTTTTGCTGTACGCAGACTGAAACACCATCTGATCCGACGGCTGATGCGTACCATAGGACCATGGCAGGTTAAGGATTATACGGTCATGAACGTGCGTCAGGTAGGAATGCTTGTAGCGACTGTTTTCAATGTATTACTTATTTTGTTGATAGTAATACAGTTGATGGTCAGTGTGCCCTTGATGTTCTCTATGTTCCCGGAAACGAAGGAACTGACATATACTTTCATTGGGTATATATTAAGTCCTATCCGTCATATTCTGGGAGATGTGGTAAGCTACATACCCAATCTGTTTCAGATTATTATTATCGTAATCTGTTTCCGGTATGTCATCAAAGGAATACGATACTTTGCCAGTGAGATTGCAAACGGGAATCTGAAAGTTAATGGTTTCTATGCTGATTGGGCAATGCCTACATTTACCATACTCAGAATTCTTCTATATTCATTCATGCTGGTTATGATATGGCCTCTGTTGCCCAATTCTGATTCGGAGGTGTTTCAGGGTGTTTCTGTATTCATAGGTATCATCGTGTCGCTTGGATCTACATCTATAGTCGGAAATATTATGGCAGGATTAGTGATGACTTATATGCGTCCGTTCCATGTCGGTGACTATATTCGTTTTGGTGAAACAATGGGTGAAGTAGTGGAGAAAAACATACTGGTGACCCGTGTACGCACCCTGAAAAACGAACTGATTACGATTCCTAACTCCACCCTAATGGGATCGCAGATAAGCAATTTCAGTTTCTCTGCCCAAAAGTATGGCATAATAGTGCATACGAAGATAACTATAGGGTACGACCAACAATGGCAGTCTATTCGTGATTTGCTTTTAGAAGCTGCAGACAAGACAGAGGGGTTAAAGAAACATCCTAAACCCTTTGTCAATGTAACTGCATTGGATGATTCGTATGTGGAATATGAAATAAATGCATACACAGAAAGACATAAGTCGATACCTGCTATATATACTGCGCTTCATGCTAATATTCTTGATACGATGCATAAGGCAGGAGTAGAGATTATGTCTCCTACCATATTTGCAACCCGTCCGAATATACCGCTACAGATTCCAAAAGAAAAATAGTTTATAGATAATAGATAATAGATAATAGTTTACCGTTTACTGTTTACCAGTTTTCGTTATCGTTATCGTTATCGTTAAAAAAAGCCCGAACGTTGGTTCGGGCTTTTTTATTATTTTATCTTCAGCACGGGGGCGATGGTGTTGGTTTGTTTTGCCGGCAGGCTGACGGTTAGTGCGTCGTCTGTCTGTTGGAACTTCACCTTGCCGTAACCTAGGAGTTGTACGGAGCGTACGCGCTGTTGTGATTTGCCTAGAGACTGGATTACCAATTGCTTGTCGGTAGGCCATGCAAGGGCGATGGCGTAGAGAGTCTTGCCCTTCTGTGTGAACCGGATTTCGCGCGAGTCTGCTTTGTTATAAGCCCCTTCGTTGAATCCCTGATTGTTTATCTTGATGGTGCTGTTGGCGATAGGACCTTCTCCGAAACGAATCCAAGGACGGGTGTCGTAGATAGCCTCGCTGTTCTGGCGCATCCAGGCTCCGAATTCCTCAAGAATGGCATGTTCCTTCTCGTCGAAAGTGCCGTCAGCACGCAGAGGCACGTTGAGCAGGAAATTACCGTTCTTACTTACTATATCTACAAGGAGTTTTACGATGTTGGAGGCAGACTTATAACGTCCCTGTTCGTAGATTTCTGTGTTGTAGTGCCAACCACCTATGCACGAACAAGACTGCCAGGGACGGTCAACAATCTGGTTTGGTGCTCCGCGTTCCACGTCCCACACGATGGCTTCACGTTGTTCGTCGTTCAGAATCTTTCCGAAGATGACAGCCTGATTCTTGCCCTTATGCACCGCTGTGTTCTGGTTGTAGAAGTGGGCTGCAATCTTCAGTCCTGCGTCGCTGATAGGGTAGAGGGGCAGGACCGTGGCATCGAAGTAGAGCAAATCGGGAGAATAGCGGTTTATGGCGTCGAGGGTTCGGTTGTAGAAATTGGTGCAGAACTCCTCAGAAGGAATGTCGGCACCATGACTCCAATCCCACTGATTATGCAACATGCCGTTTGCCCACGAGCCGCGGCTCAGCGGGTGTTGCTGCTGATAAAGCTGTTGCGGGTCGAGACCTTCCCACCACTTGCCTTTGCCGTCTTCCTTCGTCAGAACACCGTCGTATGGCACTCCCATCATCTTGCCGGAGAGGTCGTAGCGGCGTGATGGTTCATACCATGTCCAGGCATGGTCAGCATGGAAACTGATACCGAGGGGCAGTCCGTATTTCTTTGCTGCGTCAGCCCATTCGCGCAGGATGTCTCGCTTAGGACCTATATTCTTTGAGTTCCAAGGCTGGTACTTCGAATCCCAGAGGTCGTAGTTGTCGTGGTGGTTTCCCAGAACAAAGAAATAACGGGCGCCCAGCGACTTGTAGTAAGCCACGAGAGAATCAGGATTCCACTTCTCAGCACGGAATAGAGGGAGGATGTCCTTGAAGCCTACTTCCGAGGGGTGGCCATAGTGCTCACGATGCCATTTCGAAGCTTTTGTACCTTCCATATACAATTCGCGAGCCATCCAGTCGCCCGAACCCTCTACGCATTGAGGTCCCCAGTGCGCCCAGATGCCGAACTTGGCATTACGGAACCATTCCGGTACTTGGTAACCGCTGCGGAGCGATTGCCAAGTGGGTTCGAACTGTCCAGTCTTCATAGGTTCTTGAGCCTCGCTGACGTGGATGGTGTTGCTTTGCGCAAAAACAGATTGCGACAAAAAAGCTAAAGCTATCAGATGAAGTGCTTTCATGTTGTTAAAAAAATGGTTATTAATGGTGCAAAGGTAGGAATTTAATTGATAATTGACAATTGACAATTGATAATTGATAATTGACAATTGATAATTGACAATTGTTTTGTACTTTTGCAGAAAATATGGTAAAAAGAGTACTAAAATGATTAAACGTTGGTTATTTAACGCCCGTTCATTTGCCGTTCCACAGAACCTGATGCCAAGCATCCTCACTGTGGTACTTGCAATTGGCGTGTCTGGTTTTAATTTGTGGCTTGGAATACTAGCCGTCATAGGTGTTTGTATGGTTCATTTGGGTGGAAATCTGCTCGATGACTATTTCGACTGGCAGGACGAGCTGCTGTCCTATCGCGAAGAACTCCGCAAGGAAGGTGAACAAGCATTTACCGATAAATATCCTTATCTGCGAGATGGTTCTACGACAGTGCCGGAATTGCGTCGTGCCATCATAGTTTTCTTTGGAATAGCTGCTCTGTGCGGACTGGTGATATGGATTGTTCGCGACTTCGACCCATGGCTGGTGGGTATCGCAGCCGTAGCCTTCGTGTTGTGCTATTTCTATTCTGCACCACCGTTGAAACTGGGATTCCATGGACTCGGTGAACTCGTCATCGGAATCTGTTTCGGTCCTTGTCTGTTGTGCGGTGTATATGAATCAGCCTGTGGCGGTTTATATACCGAAGGAACAGGATTTGCCTGGCATATACTCGCCTTGGGATGTGCCATCGGTATGTTTGTTACCAATATCCTTTATACACACTCCTTCGTAGAACGCCACGTGGATGATGTGTCGCATAAGAAAACACTGGCAGTGCTGCTGAAAACTGATGTAGCTGGTCTCGTAGCTTATGCCATCTTCCTCTTCGTGCCGTTCCTGCTCGTCGTGCTTTGTGTCGTATTCGGATATATCCACTGGGCATATGCTTTTGTGCTGCTTATGTTGCCACAGGCTTTCTGGCTCATGTGGGCAATGATTATGTTTGCCAAGAAAGTGGAGGTGCCTACAGAACACCCTCATAAGTGGTTAGGACCGATGGACAATTGGGCAAATATCGAGCCGGAAAATCGTTACTACCTGCTCCGTTGGTACACTATGAGAAACATAAATACGGGTTTCTGTTTTATCCTTGCACTAGTTAAAATCATTCTCACATGCCAAGACTATTTTATTTAGCCTGGTGGCAACTGCGTGCGTGGTGCGACAGACGTGCCCCATTGCAGTCGGTCATCTTCATCTTGGATAAGTGCAATCTGAGGTGCAAACACTGTTCTGTGTATGCTATCAGCACGCCTCGCATAAAGACCTTGGCACAGATTCGCGAAGAACTGGAATACTGTTATGCACAGGGTTCCAGGTTTGTGGATTTCGAGGGTGGTGAACTCTATCTGTGGCGAGACAATAGCAATGCGGAACGTCCATACGACATAAACGATGTGGTGGACTTGGCACATAAGATAGGATTCTGGAACGTTACGATTACTACCAATGCACAGTTGTCGTTTGTCGGTACTCATGCCGATCAGGTGTGGGTGTCGATGGATGGTATAAAGGAGTGGCACGATAATATTCGTGGTGCAGGAACTTTTGAACGTCTGGAACGCAATATAGCGCTGTATGCACAGGAGATGGGAGATGGAAGATGGAAGATGGAAGATGTAAGATGTAAGAAGGGAAAGGCTCCGGTGTGCGTGAATATGGTTATAAATAATGAAAACTGCGACAGCATAGATGCAACGATGGAATATGTGAAGGCAAATCCGAATATAGACCAGATTTCTGTTAATTTCCATACTCCGTTTTCGGAAACGGAACAGCTCTTCCTCAATCCAGACAAGCGCAATGAGATTATCGACAAACTCCTCGACTACAAACGACGCGGTTATCCGATTATGAACAGCCGTTCGGGACTGAAGGCTATGAAGATGAAAAACGGTAAAACCCTCTGCACGGATAAGTATTGTTGGATTACCAATTTCATATTCTCCGATGGCAGTCGTGCTCCTAAGTGCATGGGATATACTCATGGAGTGTGCGACCGCTGCGGTTTCTCTATGGGTGGCGAAATGAGTGCCGTAGGAAGAATGAAATTCGATACACTTATAAGTGGAATGAAGTTGAGAGTTGGTTAATGGTTATTGGTTATTGGTTATTGGTTATTGACGAAAAACGAAAACGATAACGAAAACGATAACGAAAACTCTTTAACCGTTAACCTTTAACCTTTAACCGTTATAAATGTCTTTAACTGTAAACAGTAAACTAGACATTTGAAAAATTTAATATTCATATTATTATTCTTGCCTCAGGTGGCATTTTGCCAGGTTGATGGCTATACGGGAGCTTCGGAACAAATTACGGAGAGGATAGACCGCAAGGCTGTGCTGAAACGTAATAATCCGAAGGTGACTGCTGTGGATACACTTGCTTCGTTGTCTGTGGGCAACGGACGGTTTGCCACTACTGTTGACGTGACAGGAATGCAGTCGTTTCCGGAGGTTTATAAGAATGGTGTGCCCCTATGTGCTATGAGCGAATGGGGATGGCATAGTTTTCCGAATACAGAAAATCTGAAACCAGAGGAAAGCAGGCAGACGGTGAGATTTCCTTTCCGCGACCATGATGAGGTGTATGCTGTGGAGTATAAGAAAGGGGGTAGGCAACAGGCTGCAACGACCTATTTCCGTGTGAATCCGCACAGACTAAACTTGGGAACTATTGGACTTTCGTATGTGGATAAGGCAGGTCGTCCATGGACTCCTGCAGATATCAGTGACATCAATCAGGAACTAAAGTTGCAGACCGGTACTATTGAATCGCAGTTTAAGGTTGGCGGAGAAAAGGTGGAGGTGACTACTGCATGTATGCCTGATAAGTCAGCAACGATTTATAATGTTAAGTCCCCCTTGCTGAAGTCGGGACAACTCCTAGTGACTGTACGTTTTTCTTACCCTACGGGAAAACATGCAGATGATGCAAACGACTGGACAAAACCAGAAAGACACAGTTCGAAGATTGTGATGAAGTCCCCTCATTCTGCAATTATAGAACGCATTGTTGACAATACGACTTATTACCTAACCCTGCATTGGGAAGGAAATGCTACCTTCGAAGAAACTGGTAAGCATCAGTTCGTTTTGAAAAGTAAGGAGGAAAGTCTTTCCTTTGAGGCGGAGTATTCAGAGAAAGAAGGAGAAGGGGATTTGTTCTCTTTCAGCGATGCTTTCTCTGTTGTGGAGAAATGGTGGAAGAAGTGGTGGCAGAGTGGTGGTTTTGTGGATTTCTCTGCTTGCAGTGATCCGCGTGCAAAGGAATTGGAGCGTAGGGTGGTGCTGTCGCAGTATCTGACACAGATAAACTGTGCGGGAGGTATGCCTCCGCAGGAGACGGGACTTACGTACAACTCATGGTTTGGACGTCCGCATTTGGAGATGACTTGGTGGCATGCTGTTCATTTCGCTTTGTGGGGGCGCAGTGATGTGTTGGGCAGGATTGTGAAATGGTATAATGATGTTGCTTCTGATGAGGCTTGGAAGATAGCTGAGCGACAGGGTTTCAAAGGTGTGCGTTGGATGAAGATGACCGACCCTTGGGCTGGAGAGGCTCCGTCGAATACCGGGTCGTTCCTCATCTGGCAACAGCCACATTATATTTATATGGCAGAGGAAATGTATCGTGCCAATCCGACGAAACAGACTTTGGAACAATATGCAGAACTCGTAGAACAGACTGCGGCGTGGATGGCAGATTTTGTGGTGAAGGACAGCGTTTCGGGCACTTATCAGTTGCGCGGAGCTACAGCTATGCAGGAAACTATGACCAAGGCAAACTCATACAACCATCCGTTCGAACTGGCTTATTGGCGTTACGGACTGATGGTGGCACAACAATGGCGGGAACGTCAGGGATTGAAGCGCTGTGCAGAGTGGGATGAGATTATCGGAAAACTCTCCCCACTGCCTGTGGAGAATGGTATTTATGTAGCCGGCAGTGCTTATAAGGAACCTACAAAACAGGTTACGGCAGAACAGGATGAATGGAATCTGGGTGCTGCAGGACTGGAACTGAAAAGTCGTAGCGACCACCCTGCGGTGTTGGGTGCTTGCGGACTGATTCCGAGTGGTGCGAACTGGATTATGTACAATCCGGAGGTGATGCGGAAAACCCTACAGTGGGTGCTGCAAAACTGGAATTGGAATACTACTTGGGGATGGGATTACGGCATGACGGCTATGGCTGCTGCACGTCTTGGAGAACGTCAGACTGCTGTGGATATGCTATTGACTGATAAAGACAAAAACCGTTATCTTGTGTCTGGACATAACTTCCAGACTGCTGACCGTCTGCGACTCTATCTACCTGGAAACGGAGCCTTGCTCACTGCCGTAGCCATGATGTGCGCCGGATGGGAGGGTTGTCCGAACGTTTCCAATCCCGGATTCCCGCAGGATGGCAAGTGGTCAGTCCGCTGGGAAGGACTCAGGAAGATGCAGTGATCACCTTTCACCTTTAAAAAGTCCACTTGGCTGCGATGGTAGGGATACAGAAACACTGGTTGTTGTTTCCGTATTTGTTGAAGATGAAATTATTGCTAAACTCTACTTCTGTACCCACACTTAGGTTGATGTTCTTCATACCACGAAGAGCATTGAAATTTACCCAGAACTGTGGTTGAGCAAGGATAATCAGTTTGCCGTTTACATCAGGGTCGTACCATGTGTCCCAGAATCCGGAGAAGGTGAGCAGTTGGTTAGCAAAGTTGATTCCCCACACGAAGGTTAACTGTGCTCCGGCAAATCCCTTGCGGTACATACCATTGAAATACTGCTTGTACATAGCCCTGACGGAGAACGTCTTTGCGAAGTCTTTGCTTGCCCAGTTCCACGCCATACCCGCCAGAGCTGCGTGCTGGTAACGAGTGGCGTCAGCTGTGTTCTTTATTGATGAAGCACCTCCATCGTACTCTACATGCACTGCCCACTGTTTGTTTTTCGTTACGTCAAATTCGCGAAAGAGTTCCCAGTAGGCTCCTGCACAACCATCTCCGTAGTTTGTGATATCCGTGAAACAATATGTGTTTCCCCAACGGTCAGGTTTGAAGAATTCTATAGTTATGAGAGTGCTATAGCGCTCAGAAATGTCATTGTACATGTGGCGTCCGAAGTCGTAGTGGAACTGAATGTTCTGAGCCTTTATCGTGCCAGTCAGTGCGATAAGTGCTACTGCTACCAGAAACTTTGATAATGAGTTTGGTTTAAAAAAATATCTTTTCATAAACATGTCTTTTTCGGATTATTGTAGAAAATCTAATACATAACTAAACACGAAGATAACTGCAATTATATACAAGCTGATTGATAATTCGCGTGCCTTGCCTGCGAGTATTTTTAGGAGTACATAAGAGAGTATGCCCCATACAATACCTTCTGCGATGCTTGCTGCTAATGGGATAATAATGATAACGAAAAAAGCAGGGAGAAGTTCTGTGATGTCGGTAAAGTTGATATTCTTCACCGGATTCAGCATCATCGTTCCCACGAGTACCAATGCGCTTGTGGTGGCTGCGGCAGGGATGATTAGGAAAAATGGAGCCAGGAAGAGCGACAGAATAAAGAGGACTGCCACGGTAAATGCCGTGAGACCAGTTCGTCCACCTTCTGCAATGCCTGTAGTACTTTCTACATAGGTGGTTACTGTGGATGTTCCGCACATAGCTCCAACCGACGTGCCTATCGCATCTGCCATAAGGGCTTTGCTCAATTCGGGCATTTGCCCGTTTTTGTCCTTCATCCCCGCACTTTCTATAGTGCCAATCAGTGTGCCGATTGTGTCGAAGATGTCCATCAGGAGCATGGTTAACACAACGATATAATATTTAAGGTCGAGTGTCAGGAAATGGTGGAAATCCATCTTCATGGCTATTGGCTCAATGGAGATAGGCATGCTGAATATGGAAAATCCTTCAGGTAGTTTTGTTACACCCATCGGAATGCCGATGATGGTTGTAATGATGATGGTGAAGAACAGAGCGCCTTTAACTTTGTAGCGAATCAGTACGGCGCCGAGCAATATTCCGATTGTTGCCAGTCCGGATGTTGCTGTCAGCGGACCTATTACCGTAAGGTTTTCCTCGTTGGCAATAATGATGTCGCCGTTTTTCAGTCCTAAGTAAGCGATAAATAAACCTATGCCGACAGAAAGAGCGTATCGCAGGTTCTGGGGAATGAAATCGACGATTGCCTGCCGCACATGGAATATGGTAAGCAGAATGAAAAAGATTCCTTCTACAAAAACGGCTGCCAATGCTTCTTGCCAGCTATATCCCATCATAAGTACGAGGGTGTAGGCAAAGAAGGCATTCAGTCCCATGCCAGAAGCCTGAGCAAACGGCATCTTTGCATAGAATGCCATTAAAAGAGTGGCTATGGCTGCGGAGATTACTGTTGCAGAGAATACGGCACCGCGGTCCATACCTGCTGCCGACAGAATGAGTGGGTTTACGGCAAGTATGTAGCTCATCGTCATGAAGGTGGTCAAACCTGCCAATACCTCAGTCTTCACAAAATGCTTTTTAGGGTCGAAACCTAAATACGAAAAGAATTTTTTCATCATTAACTATCAATTAATGTGTTTTATTCTGGTTTTTTGTTACTTTGTTGCAAAGTTAGCCTAAAATATTCAGATATTCAAAAAAGAAATTGGGAGAATAGTTGACTATCAGTTCGTCGGGAAACTGAGTCTCTGCCAGAAGAGGGTAGAGACGTTCGTAGTCGGCTATCTGTGAATATACATGAGCGTCGCTGCCAAGTATCACGGGAACATCGTGTTTCTTTGCCAGTCGCAGCAGTTCGAGGTTGTTTGGCAGAGCCTGAGTCTTCTTGCGGTTCGGAGCCAGCGAGTGATTGTTTATCTCGAGCAGGGTGTGAGCCTCTTTTGATGCCAGTACTATTGCTTCGAAGTCCAGTTCGGTTGTGCCGTCGCCCGGGTGACTGATTATGTGCACTTTAGGATTGTTTATGGCAGCAATCATTCCGTCTGTGTTCTGTGTTTTTGTACCTCCTTGCCAACATACGGAATGTATGCCGGCAATGCATATGTCGAGGAAGTCCAAATGTATTTCGTCAAGATCCAGTTCGCCCTGTGTGTTCAGTATGTTTACCTCGCATCCCAGCAGCAGTTTCACTCCGTACATCTCGCGGGGTACCACAAACATATTACGGAAATACAGTGGTCTGCAGGTGCCCGGAATGCTGGGACCATGTTCTGTGATTCCCAGTATCTTCAGCCCTCGTTTCGATGCCTCCTCTGCCATCTCCTTGATGGTGCTGTAGCCGTGTCCCGATGCCAGTGTATGTGTATGTACGTCAAGTAATGGCTGTTTCATCGTCAACTATTATCTATTATCTATCAACTATCAACTAACCTACGCTTCCCCTTGCGGAGTGGGTTCGTTCATTGCTTGCATGAATCCTTGAATAAATTCTTCTGTGTATTGCGGACCTTGTGCCACTACCTCCGGCATGTCCATCACAATCTGTTTTGCTTCTTCGTATGTCATATCTTGATGTGAAATGTGAAAGGTTATCGGTTATTGGTTATCGGTTATTGGTTATTGACATCAGCCCTCAGCCTTCAGCCTTCAAATAAATCTACTTGATTATTGCTTTTACGTTTGTAATCATATTTTTGTGGTCGTCGTCGGGAGTGAGGAGATTTGATGTCAGAGAAACATCGCCTGACTTGGTCTTGGTTGAGAACGAACCAGAATAGACTACGATGCTTGCCTGATAGAGAGTAGCTTCCACCATAACCTTGTATGTGCCCTTCTTCACAGCCTTACCGTTCTGGTCGGTGAAGTTCCACGTGAACGTCTGTGTGCCGTCCGCCTTTGGAGTAGCCCCAGTGAAACCGTCCAACTGTTCGTCAGTTAGGTTGTTCGCCTTTACTGTCTTTACCCACAGAGGTACGCAATTAGGACGTTTCTGGTATCCGCGCATTGGTTCCTCATTTCCTCTCGTGCGTCCTTTGGTTGTATAAGATGTAACGAAGAGAGTTTTTACCACCTCTCCCTTCTCATTTTCAATCCATACGGCATACTGGTTAGAACCAGGGCCGCTTTGGCGCTGATAGTCAAATGACACTTCCAGAGTCTTCCCCTGAGCCATGACAGGCATTGCCATCATCATAGCTGCAATAGCTGTAGCAATAATCTTTTTCATAAACGGTTGATTTTATTTTTTAGAAATATGCTACAAATGTAGATAATTCTTTTTAATTATCAGTACATTTGCAATCGGATTTATTCAATCAGACTGTTCTATGGTATTGTTATATCTTTTGTTGTTATTTCTTTGTAGTCCGTTTTCAGCCGCTGCCGAGGAGAAAGGAGTGAGTATGACGAATCCGTTGCTCTATTCTGATGTGCCCGACCCAGACGTGATTTGTGTGGGGAAGGATTACTATATGATAAGTACCTCAATGCACATGTCGCCCGGAGCACCCATTATGCATTCACGAGATATGAAACACTGGCAGACTGTCAGTTATGTGTTTGATACATTGAATGAGAGTCCAGCCAACGACCTTGAAGGTGGAAATATATACGGCAAGGGACAATGGGCTGCATCGTTGCGATACAGCAAAGGCGTGTATTATGTTTTCTTCGGCACAGGCAGACATTCGTACGTTTATACAACTGCCGACCCTAAAGGTAAGTGGACTTTGAAGACAAAGTTGAAGCGGTACTACCACGATGCTTCGTTACTGGTTGATTCAGACGATAAGATATATCTGGTGCATTGCATGGGCGGAGCTCTGTATGTAAAGCAGTTTACCAATGACATGCATGGATTCACTGACGGAGATGGAAATGGTACGAAAATCATTTCCATCAAAGAAAGGGCTCTGCACGAGGGTGTGCATGCTTATAAAATTGATGGAAAGTATTACATGACTACCATATGGTGGCCAGCAGGGGGAATACGCACAGAACTCTGTTTCCGTTCCGACAACCTTATTGGACCGTACGAACGCAAGACTATCCTTTGTGATGACCTTGGTTATCGGGGACATGGAGTGGCTCAGGGCGGTATTTGGCAGGCGGCAAACAAACAGTGGTATGCCATGCTATTTCAGGACCATGAAGGAGTAGGGCGCATCCCTTACTTGTTGCCCTGCAGATGGGTGGATGGTTGGCCTATGCTCGGAGATGAAAACGGAAAGGCACCTACAAATTTCGTTATTCCGGGAGTGAAGGAAAAGGGTGGTGCGACCATCGTTTGCAGTGATGATTTTTCTGACTCAAAACTCAATCTTGCTTGGCAGTGGAACCACAATCCGAATGATGCATTGTGGGGGTTGACGGAGCGTAAGGGCTTTCTGAGACTACGCACAGGAAAGGTGGTAAGTAATGTCTTTGAAGCCAGAAATACACTTACTCAGCGTACTATGGGACCGCAGTGTGAGGGTACTGTGCGTATGGATATTAGCAGGATGTTGTCGGGCGATCATGCTGGACTGCTCGCGTTCTGTTCACAACCTGGAGGACTGACTATTGTAAAGACCGAGGATGGTTATCTGTTGCAAATGAGCGACCGCGGAGAAGTAAGGGCACAAGAACCGCTGTCTGCTACCGAGGTGTGGCTGCGGATGAGTTGCGACTTCACTACCGACACTGCCACTTTTTATTATAGTACTGATGGGAAGGAATTTTTGCCTCTCGGCACTCCGTTCCATATGATTTTCAGTATGGACCATTTTACTGGCAATAAGTTCGCTATATTCAACTATGCAACCCAACACTCTGGTGGCTATGTTGACGTGGATAGCTTTGAGTTTAACTTAAAATGAATATTTATATTTAAATGAAATACAAATTAATATGAATGTAAAAGATGTTTACTTAGCAGGAGGGTGTTTCTGGGGCACAGAACATTTCTTCAAGCAGATTGAGGGAGTTGTGGAAACAGAAGTGGGATTTGCCAACGGGCATACCGACAATCCGACTTACAAGGAAGTATATACCGACCAGACGGGATATGCCGAAACGGTTCATGTGAAGTATAATCCCGAGGTGGCAAGTTTGGAGTTCCTCCTTCGTATGTTCTTCAAGGCTATCGATCCAGTGAGCCTAAATAAGCAGGGACATGATGAAGGTACTCGTTACCGCACAGGAATCTACTACACGGATGTAGCAGACTTGGATGTAATAAACAAGGTTTTTGATGAGGAGCAGAAACAGTACAATCAACCGCTCGCTGTGGAGCGTCAGCCACTTGACCGTTTCTACACTGCTGAAGAATACCATCAAGATTATTTAGATAAAAATCCTACCGGCTACTGTCACCTGCCCGAGGCATTATTCGAATTTGCAAGGAAGGCGAAAGAGGGAAGATGTAAGAGGTAAGAGGGATGATGTGAGATGTAAGATGTGAGATGTAAGATGGAAGATGTAAGATGTAAGAGGGGTAAGATTGGACAAAGAAAACGGCATCGGTTTGCGTACCATTCAGGAGCATGCCGATGCCGTTGCGATAGTATTAAGGTGAGCATGTCAGGAGAGTCTCACCTTTTTATGCAGGAATTGTCAGACACTTTGATTAGTAATATGTGATGTCGCGTGTTTGTTTGGTAGTAGTTCCATCGCTTGAGATTACTTTACGCGAAGTCCAGTTGCCATGTCCATCCACATCAGTGTTTTCGTACGTTTCGTCGTATGGTTCTATCATATCCATGCCGCCAAATTCGAAGTGCCTCTTCACGATATTGCCTTTTGGGTCGTAAGTAGTTGTCTCCGTGCTTATATCGTCATAATAGTGGGAATGGTACTTTATGACCTTGCCCATCTCATTATATGTGTATTCCTCACCGTTTCCGTCAGCATCGGCTTTGCCCGATATGATACGTCCTTCGCTGTCGCGTTTGATACCTTGAGGATAGACCGAAGCCAAAGGCTGTCCGTTGTGTGTGAGCCAGAAACCGTTCTCGTCAAAAGTACGTACTGTGTTTCCCCAATCATTTTTGATTACACAACTCTTTACAGGACCCTGCAGATCAAACAATCCCAGTTCTCCATGCACGCCGTCAATAACTGCTTTGCTGGCAACCTGGATGACGATTTTCTTAGTCTTGAGGATGTAGCTGTTGAAGAACCTCTTGGTATCTTCGTAATTTTTAGTTCCGTAAAAATCCTCTATATCGCAGATTAAATCCACGTTCTCGTCTCCTTCTTTGGAATAGGTGAAGAACGATCGGATATTGTATACTAAACTGTCGTTAGCGTCGTACATGCATACACTAAGCACCTCTCCCTCTGCATCGGAAACCGGTTTCAGCACTGCTTTCAATCTTAGTTTAACCTGAACATCGCTGTTGTACAGCGGCACGTTCTCGTATTTGATGTCAATGCTGACAGCGGTTAAAGGCTCTACCATACTGAAGACACCTTCCTCGCCAGTAAGTTCAGTAGGTACAGTCATTCCGATGGCATTATCCTTAGTCTCCAAGAAGTGGCGTATAGACTGTTCGAATTGGCTGCTAATCTCCTGTATTTCACTTTTGTCCACCTTCGCATTCTCATCCTTCTTCAAAGCATTCCACGCCTCTGATCTCACAGTTTCAAACTGCTCTTTCAGGTCGTACATGGAGTAGATAGCTTCACCTACTTCGCCAAGGAAATTTTCACTTACATAACTAGGGGCAGACTTACTGCCACATGCAGCCAGAATGACTAATGTTCCAGCTACCAAAACTGATGTGATAGTCTTTTTCATCGCATTACGTTTTTAAAAGGGTTATTAGATTTTATAAAAACATGATATTTATGTTGCAAATATAGGATAAAATTACATATCATCTACTACATTCCTCGCTCTGCCCAGTCGCCTCTATCAAGGTTCCTGTATCCGATAGCTTCGGCAATGTGAGGAGCCTGAATGCTCTCGCTGCCTTCGAGGTCTGCTATTGTGCGGGCTACCTTCAGAATGCGGTTGTAGGCACGTGCTGAAAGTTTCAGACGTTCCATAGCCATACGAAGCATCTCGAGCGATTGTGCGTCAGGTTCTGCAAAGTCGTGGAGCATCTTCTCAGTCATTTGGGCATTGCAGTGGATTCCTTTGTACGCCTTGAATCGTTCTTCCTGAATCTTCCTCGCTGCAATGACGCGTTCACGGATAGTTGCAGACGACTCTCCCGGTTTCATCTTCGATAGTTTTGCAAATGGCACAGTTTGCACTTCACACTGTATATCGATACGGTCGAGCAGTGGACCGCTTATTTTGTTCATGTAACGCTGAATCTGTCCTGGGGTACAGACACACTGGTGCAGGGCATCGCCATGATAACCACAAGGACATGGGTTCATGGATGCTACGAGCATAAAGGAGCAGGGGAGAGTGAAGTTGTAACGGGCACGTGAAACAGTGATTACGCGGTCTTCAAGCGGCTGACGAAGAGTTTCCAGTACACTGCGATTAAACTCTGGCAACTCATCCAGAAATAGCACTCCGTTATGTGCTAAACATATTTCACCTGGCATAAATGTATTTCCACCACCTACTAAGGCAACATCAGAAACTGTGTGGTGGGGTGCGCGGAAGGGACGCTGACTGATGAGCGAGGTGTCTTTATGCAGTTTTCCTGCTATACTATGTATCTGTGTGGTCTCCAGACTCTCGTGGAGCGAGAGAGGGGGAAGGATGGAGGGCAGTCTTTTTGCCATCATACTTTTTCCGCAGCCCGGACTGCCTACAAGAATTATGTTGTGCCCGCCTGAGGCTGCGACCTCGAATGCACGTTTCACGTTTTCTTGTCCTTTCACGTCGGCAAAATCCAGAGAATAGTTGGTTTGGTTAGCGAAAAACTCCTCTCGGGTATTTACTACAGTAGGTTGTAAACTGGTCTGACCACTAAGGAAGTCAGTCACTTCGTTGAGTTTTCGTATGCCATATACAGATACGTTATCTACAACGGCAGCCTCACGTTCGTTTTCTTTCGGTACAAAAAGATTCTGAATGCCCATGCTACGTGCTTTGATGGCAATGGGAAGCGCTCCTTTTATCGGCATTACGGTGCCGTCGAGTCCCAGTTCTCCAATGAACATAGAGTGATTGAGCATCTCTCGGTCAAATTCACATGTATCGTACGACGATAATACTCCGATAGTGATGGGCAGGTCAAGTCCTGTGCCTTCCTTTTTCAGGTCAGCTGGAGCCAGGTTAACAACGATAGAACGTTTGCTGAGTTGGAATCCGTTTAGTCGGAGTGCTGCAAATACTCGTTCCTGACTCTCCTTGACTGCGTTGTCTGGAAGTCCGACAATGGTAAATCGTGGTTGTAAGCCTGCACTGAAAGAATCAACTTCTACTTTGATAGGAATAGCCTCAAGCCCTTGCAGTGTGGCACTATTTATTTGTGATAACACGTCAGGTTAGTTTATAATTTAAGGCGAAGATATGCATAATAATTTATACTGCCATGAAAAAGAAAGAAAAACTTTGAGACTGTGGGGCTTTGAGGCTGATATGCCAAAAAAAATGTGTACCTTTGCAGCCGGATTCCATTTTAAGGTGCGGAAGATACAGACTGAATGAAAAAGAAAACTCCTAATATATTCTTTGTGATTATATTTCTTCTTTGCTCTCTCGTGATGAGGGCAGAGGAGCCGATTGTCGAGTTTGAAGGCAATAAATACACCATCCATGTGGAGCAGTTGAATCCCGACAGGGAGATGACGCTGCTCGACGTGCTGCATATGTGTCCCGAACTGATGTCTTCCGATGCTAAATCGCTTACTGCCGACTACCTGCTGAGTGTGGATGATATCATGCTTGGTGTAGAATACGAACCTCTGCTCGAAGGTATCAAAGCATGCGATCTCAACGAAGTGGTGGTATGCACCTATGGTGCTGTGAACAATGCCATGGACGGCACTATGGGCTCCATCGACCTTCACTTTAAAGAGGGCAGGGGACTGTCGGGCAAGGCATCCGTCAGCGGAAGTACCTACGGCAACGGACAACTCTTTACCAATATAACCCACGAGAGCGACAAACTCGCCATCCGCGGTTTTGGTCAGGGCGGACTGCTCTATGGCAAAGCCTATCCTCTGTCGGGGGGTACTGTGAAGTCCGACAAAAAGTTGGAAAACGTCATGCTTTTCGTTGATTGGAAAGTAACCGAACGCGATCTGCTGACGCTGAAACTCCAGCAGGGCTATAATAAACAGAACGACAACATCGGAACTGCCGACTTCGATAGCGATGATATTGCTGTCCGTCAGCGGTGGGGCGAACTTTCAGCTACCTATGAGCGCACTCTCAACGATAATGAAGCATACCTTTACATTGAGTCCGGCTTCAACTTTGACAAGAGCGACCTTTCCGATACGGAGGCTCAGACTGCAGTGCCCTGGTGGATAGGCGAGGTTGGCATTCCCCTCTTTCGCCAGTCGCTCATGCTCACAGCTGGCTACGAAGGAGGCTATGCCAATATATGGTACCCCTCGTCGCTTCGTGAACAGGTACTCAACAACGACCTCTACCTCATGCTCGACTTCAAGAAGGGACCGTGGATTCTCAGTATTGGCGACCGTCTCCGTCATAACACTTTCTGGGACAAACACTACGACGAGGAACCACGCTACCTGTGGTCGTACAACCGCTTTGACCATGCTTTCCATGTCAGTGCAGGCTTTCGTGCAGGGCGCCACTTCGTGCAGGGCATATTCAGTCGCAGTTTCTTCAATCCCACACCCATAGAATTCCATTCATACCTCGAATCCACAGCTGTGCACCACAATACCAACTATAAGACCAATCTCGCATGGCGTTCCGAACTGCGCTACACCTTCCAGACTCCGCGTCTTGTAACCACGTTCAGCGTCAACCACACTTTCCTGAATGACATGCCCACTCCCGACCATTCCACTTTCGGGCTGGGAGCAACAGCCACATGGAACGCAGGAAAATTCCGTCTTACGGGCGGAGCCAACCTCTACCGCCTCCATATCGACAATGCTGAACCAATCAACTATACATACTACACTCTCAAACTGGCCCCCGTCCTGCTTCTTGGCAGCGGTTTCCGTATCTCCTCGGTACTTATCTACAACAGCAGGAACATGGCAGTCCTCAACGAGCACGCCCATCTTTTTGCTTCCGTAAAACTGGGAAAAGACCTCGGCAAGCACTTCCATGTCTTTGCCGACTTCCACGATCTTGCCGATCAACTCAAAGGTGAAAGTTACCTTCTTTTTCAGTCCTACCATAATCGTGCCGTAACCCTCGGATTCACTTACTATATAAAATAAGATGTATATGTTCTAAGAAAACAAAGGAACCGGCTCCAGTGTTTATGAAAAACAGGAACCGGTTCCTTTGTTTTGTTCAGTAAGCTTCTTACAGATTCTCATAGCGAATGGAGAACGTGTTGCCCTTCGAGAGGTCGCCTGTAGTCCATCCTTTCTTAAACCAGCGTTCGCGCTGTTCCGAAGTGCCGTGAGTGTAAGTCTTTGCATTTGTATACCCCTGAGCCTTCTTTTGCAGGTAGTCGTCACCGATTTTCTGTGCCGTGACGAGAGCCTCTTCAAGGTCGCCCTTCTCCATCGAATTGAACATCTTGTTTTCGTAATGTCCCCACACGCCGGCATAGAAGTCTGCCTGCAGCTCTATCTGCACACTAATCTTATTCGCGTCGGTTGAGTTCAGTTGCGCCATCTGCTTATGAGCTTTGCCGAGATCGCCCAGCAGGTTTTGTACGTGGTGACCAACCTCGTGGGCAATGACATAAGCGTAGGCAAAATCGCCGTCGGCTCCCAGAGTCTTTTTCATGTCGCGGAAGAAACTCAGGTCGATATACACCTTCTGGTCAGCAGAACAGTAGAAAGGTCCCATTGCGGCACTGCCGTTTCCGCAACCTGTCGATATTGAGCCTGTGTACATCACAAGGATAGGGGCTTTGTACTGGCGTCCCATCTCCTGAAACTTGCGTGTCCACACGTCTTCGGTACTGGCAAGAATCTGGCGAGTAAAGAGAGCCAGTTCTTCTTCTTCCTGTGTACCTACATATGTGCCATCGGATGGCTGTTCTGTGTACTCAGGACTTGCACCTCCAACCATTTGCATCATCTTGCTCAGGTCACCACCTGACATGATGAAAAGGAATGCCAAAACGATGATGATTGTGCCACAACCCATTCGTCCTTTGCCACCTCCAATAGGTATCATGCCTCCGAATGGACTGCCTCCACCGCGTGAACTACTGCCACGCATGTCTTCAATGTTTGAGCTTTCGCGTCTTCCGTCTAATCGCATAGTGTTTAAGTATTTAGATATGTATTAGATTTTTAAATTGAAAGTCCCTGCCATTAATGGTTACACGACTTTTTTAACGATTTATGCAAAGGTACAACATTGAACTGAAACTTCCAAAAAACATGATTTGGAAACTGACGAAGCTGCCCTTCGCGAATGAAATCAGCCTTATATCGCTCGCTATATGTTGTTATCTTTATTATTTATCCTTTGTAAGTTTTAGCCTTTTGCTCCAGTTCTGACAAGCGGTCAAGAGCCGCCTTCAGGGTGTCATCGCGCTTGGCAAAATGGAAGCGGATGAGATGATGAACATCTTCTCGGAAGAAGCAGCTGCCTGGAACAGCACCCACACCGACATGCTCAGCCAGCCACTCGCAGAAATGCAGGTCGCTCTTTACACCATATTTCGACACATCGAGCAGTACATAATAAGCGCCCTGCGGGTCGGTGAAGTCAAGCCCAAATTGTCTCAGTCCGTCGCAGAAGAGTTGCTTCATGTGTGTGTAGTGTGCTTGAAGTTTTGTGTAATAACTATCTTGGAATGAGAGACCTACAGTCGCTGCTTCCATCAAAGGTGCAGCTGCGCCTACGGTCAGGAAGTCGTGCACTTTCTTCACTCGTTCTATAATGGGTTCTGGCGCAATGACATACCCCAGTCGCCAGCCTGTGATGCTATAAGTCTTGGACAGCGAACTGCATGAAACCGTTCGCTCCCACATGCCCGGAAGGGTGGAGAGATAGACATGCTGGTGAGGGGCATAGATGATGTGCTCATACACTTCGTCTGTGATCACATAGGCGTCATACTTGATGATGATATCTGCTATCGTCTGGAGTTCTTCGCGTGTAAACACCTTGCCACATGGGTTTGACGGATTGCAGAGCACCAAGGCCTTTGCGCCCTTTCTGAAAGCGTCTTCGAGCAGATTGGCATCAAACTCAAATGTGGGTGGCACGAGGGGGATATATATCGGCTCTGCACCCGTAAGAATCGTGTCTGCCGTGTAGTTTTCGTAGAAGGGCGAGAAGATGGCCACCTTGTCACCTGGATTGACGATGGTCATCATGGCTGCCATCATTGCCTCCGTAGAGCCACAGGTCACCACGACGTTCTTGTTGGCATCGATGTCCAGTCCCGTGAAATGACTCTGCTTCTTCGCCAACGCCTCGCGGAAGTTCTGTGCTCCCCAAGTGATGGCATACTGATGTGGACCCTGTGGAGCGATTTCTGCCAGGCGATGCGTAATCTCCTCGGGAGGATTGAAATCAGGAAATCCCTGTGAGAGATTGATGGCTTCGTACTGATTTGAGATACGAGTCATTCTACGGATGATGGAATCTGTGAAGCCAGCCGTGCGTGTGGATAATGGTTTCATATTTCAGTCGAGTAATGCAGATACAATATCCTAGTTAAGCACCTTATAGTAGATACTCTTGGTTAGTGCCTTGACTCTTTCTTCCTTAGCGTATGAGCCCAAGGAGTCAACCAATGTCTGGAATTGTTTCGCCACAAAATTACTAAAAAACGATGATTTCTTGTCATCATTGTACGTGAATGTATGTTATTTTGGCAAATTTATAATTAAATTTGTGTAATTTTGTCCTCGTTATGAAATATATGATACAAAGAAATACGTACCAGATAGGAAAATTGTTCTGTTTGCTGACCGTAATATTTACATTGTACAGTTTTACGGTATTGGCTGCTTGTTCCAATAATGGTACTCCTACTGAACAGGATAGCATAGCGCCTGTTAATAGGAAAGTTGCTGAGATAGTAGAACGTGGTACGTTGCTCGTAGGTACTACAGGTGACTATCGTCCTTTATCCTTCTGTGAACCAGATGGGACATACTGGGGCTTTGGTATAGAAATTGCCAAAGAGATTGCTAAATACTTAGGTGTTGAGATTTCTTTCGTAAAGACTTCATGGCCTACTCTGACAGCCGATGTGTTGGCAGAACCCCAGACTTTTGACTTAGCCATAGGCGGCATTACCATCACAGAAGCCCGGCGTGAGAATATGTTAATGAGCGATGGTTATCTGGCTAATGGAAAAACTATTCTTTGCCGTGCATCAGAAGCAGATCGTTTTTGCTCATTGGCTGACATCGACAAGTCCGAAGTGACTGTAATGGTGAATCCTGGTGGACTTAATGAAAAGTTTGCCAACGAGAACCTGACTCATGCAAATATAGTCGTTCACCAAAAGAACGAGGAAATACCGACACTTGTAGCCGAAGGTGCAGCTGATGTGATGATAACGGAAATTACAGAGGCTCCTTATTATGTGCATACTGACAACCGATTAGCAGCCCCACTATTGAATGCACCATTTAATCATGGCGAAATTGGTGTCCTTATGCGGAAGGGGCAGGGGGATCTATTACAGATGGTGAACAATGTCATCTGTCAGATGAAGTCCAACGGCTCTCTTCGGAAGCTGCATGAGAAATACGGGTTAGTATATGCCTACTAATAAAAAGAGGCAATAACTGATGGATCCACAATTCGGATGGTTGTTGTGTTATAATTATACAGTCTTATTTTTTCTCGACAAGTATTCAATTGCCAAAACAGGCCATAGAGGCACTTTGCGTATGTTTGTTCTTACAGCAGGAATGTCACACAATAGAAAGATTGAGGCCAAAAAAAGTGAGTACCAGATGATGTAACCATAAACCTGCTTTATTGCCACAAGCATCATTGAGTGCAGATAACTGCCAGCCATAAACTCTCCGAAGTTAAAATGTGAGAGGTCGAGGTTTGTAAGTGTCAGTTGGCGGCCGTAGTTCATCATGTCCTCATTGAGGAAGTGCGAGAAGTAGGTGGTATAGAAACCATAGCCCATAGCACCACCCAGATACATGTGTAGGATATTGAACACGAACAACCCCATGAAAAACATCTCAAGACTTGGTACCGATTCGTCCAAAGCCCACATCAGGGTTGGAGCAAGAATGCCATAGCCAAAGCCACGTAGCATTATTGCCAGCCGGTATTGCTCAATGTTCACCGACATTCCTACAGTGGCGTACATAAGCAAGGCGTATGCACTGATGGAAAGAAAGCTAATGCCTATCAGTTTCCATATCTTCCATCGCTGAACCTTGAGCCAGTAGAGGTCAAGCGCTATACCGAGAAACATGCCTGGCAATGCCCACATGTATTGACTCTCCTTGGTCAGTTCTTCCAGTCCGACGACCTCTGTGTAGAGTATCTCCTCAAGCGTATGCTCAGCACCGAAAGCCAATTCGCCCAATATGGTTACAATGAGGATAGGTACTACGTTGCGGCATTTTAGCAGACGCAGTTCTACGTATGGATAGCGATTGTGAATCAGGCGGTAAAGGGTGAGCCCTGCAAAGAGGAGTGTAAAAGCCCCCGCCATTCTTATATGATGGTTTGCGAACCACCTGTAGTAATCGCCATAGACAAAGATGTATGAGAGCAGTAGCATAGTTACACAAATGAACAGTGCTCCCTGCCAGTCTGTTCCTTTTAGCGAAAACCTGTTAGGCATAGGACAAAATGGACGACACAGTATTATCTGCGTCAGCAGTACGAACGACATTGTGCCTACGGTAAAAGCGTGCATCATTTGCCATGTAAAATGGTGTCCCATCCAGGCAGCAAGCCATCCGCCGCCCTCAATGGCTGTGAGAAGTATGATGTGGAGCACAGGGAAGAATACTGCGAAGTCGCGTTTTGGCGTAATCCACAGTTGGATGTTGCTCATACACTCGAATGTTCCTTGAATCTTGGCAATTCCTGCAATGAAGCATGTCACAACAAGTACTGGCATCGACTGACTATACATCGTGATAACGTTGCATATGCCCATCACTATGGCAGATGTGCATAGCAGTTGTTGATTGGTAAAGCGGAACTTCATCCTGAACAGCATAGGGAACCACATAGCCATGCCCGCAAGAGTGGCATAGAGCAGAAACATTACATCCTCTATCATGAAGTTTGTTGTGCCGCGAATCTCGTCGAGGGCACCCAGATACATGCCTCCCGAGAATTGGAAGCACAGAGCCGTAACGACGTAAATCCATGGTTGCAACTTGCGAGGCACCCACCCTTTCATCATTGGCATACAGAAAGGCATGCCTGCGGGTGGCGGTGGTGCCTTCATCAGATATTCAGTTAGTTTTCCCATTATTCTTCTACTTTACAAACAACGTTATAACCTCCGTGCAGCTTCTTCACTTCATCGCATGCATCAATTCTCACTCGTACCGTAACGCGCTGCTCTACTTTTACGAAATTTCCTGTAGCATTGTCGATAGGAATCAACGAGAATGCGCTGCCGGTAGCATCGCTGATACGCTCTACCACTCCTGTATATTCAACACCGGGAACAGCATCAGCAGTAAAACGCACTTTATTGCCAACCTTGATGTCGGGCATCTGCGACTCTTGGTAGTTTGCCTCCACCCATTTCTCACTCTTGTCAACGATGCTGACAATTGTCTGACCGGGATTAACCAACTGGCCTGCGTGGATATCCTTGCTGCCCACCACACCATCACAGGTGGCAATAATGTAGCAATACGACAGGTTCAGTCGTGCTATCTCTACCTGTGCACGAGCCAGTTCGATGGCAGCTTCTGAAGCCGAGAGATGATGCCCTTGCTCTGCCACAACAGCAGTCTGTGTGTTGCGCGAACGAAGTGCCTGCTCATATCCAGCCTTGGCACTCAGATAACGCGTGTGCACATTGTCATACTGTTGCTGTGTAACGGCATCCTGCTGGAGTAGTTTCTGAAAACGGGCATCCTCCCTCTGTGCATTCTCCATCTGTACACGGGCTGCTTCAATGCCTGCTTCGGTCACGCTGATACTAGTCTTTGTGGTATTGATACTGCTTGCTGTACCCTGCGAACCGCGTTCGACACGGGTAAGATCTGCTTCTGCCTGAGCCAGACGAAGTCGAAACTCAGCATCTTCAATGACAACAAGTGTGTCGCCCTTCTTCACCTCCTGAAATTCGGTAAAGCGGACCTCGCGTATAAACCCCTGCACACGGCTGTTTTGTGGCACAACATTCTGGCATACACGAGCATTATCTGTGACTTCGCCACTGCCGAAATATACAAACTGACTTACGGCATAAACGACACCACACGCTATACATAGTATTATGATAGCATTATAACCGTAGGTTGAAATCTTACTTTTTTCCATCTTTGTTAAAGTGTATTTGTTATATACTTAAGTTTGAAATAATTGTAAAGCATATTGATGCGTGCATTTACCAAAGCCATATCGGCTGAGAGTTTCATGTTTGAGGCATCAAGCATATCGGTCAGCAAAGCCAGATCGTTGTCGTATCGGTTTTTTACCACCATATAGTTTTGGTCGGCAAGTTCCACCTGTTTCTCCTGTGTGCTAACCTCAACTGAGCTGGTCAGCAGATTGGTATAGCTGGCATGTACACCATTTTCTATGCCTTCGCTCGCCAACTGCACTCTTTCGCGTGCCTGAGTATTTTCATGTTTTGCCTTACGGATGTTATGCTTGTTCTTCCAAAGGCTTGACAGACTGTATTTCACTCCTATTCCGACAAACCACACGTTGACGTTGGCATTCTTTGGAATCATATCGGAGGTGTATGGACCACACAGGTTGTTTTCGGCAACTACAGCCACTGATGGTCGCGATGCCGCACGAACGTTCTTGACCTTCTGTGCCGATATTTCTGTGGCAAGTGAAGCCTGACGGATACCTATGTTGTTTTCCGCCGCTGTCTGTTGCCACAACTCTTCGGAGACAAGAGCCTTGAGTGCCGTACCTTCCTCTTCAAGCGACTGTGTATCCACTTCAAAGGTCACTCCCTCAGGCAGGTGGATTGCTGTGCTGAGCTGATGACGGATAATCTTCTGCGCATCATCTATTTGTGTCTTGGAAAGCTGAAGGCTTTGCAGTTGCAGTTCATATCGCGTTATGTCGTTCTTCAACACCGTTCCCTGTTCTCTGCGCGCGATCATTTGCTCGATTACTTTTTCCGTCAGCTCTATGTTTTTTGCTATCACCTGTGACTGGTTCCGCAGTTTGCAGAGGTCAAGGTAATAACCGGTAATCAGAAAACGCACCTCCTGACGATTCTTCTCCACATCAAGTTCAGCCAACTGATGCCCCAGCTTTGCCATTTCAATGCCTGAATGGATAGCACCACCAGCATAAATCACCTGACTCGCCCGAGCAGTGAAGCTGTTGCCCCAATGTGGTGTTGGCTGCTTGCCATTCTGCACCTGCTGAGGTCCAAGTCCCGGAACAATATATTCTGTGGTGCCACTGGTAGAAAAACCACGTGACATCAAGAAAGCATTGCCGATGTAAGAACCTTGCATGCTGAGTTCAACACTTGGCAACATAGCAGATTTTGCCGATGCCACCCCTTCTTCTGCCGCCTTCAATGCTACCTCGCTGACCTTAATGCGCTGATTCTGCTGGTCAGCCAAATCAAAAAGCGACTGAAGACTCATCCTTTGCTGTGCATAAGCAGGTACACAGCAACTTGCTCCGACTATCATCGAAACAGTCAGAGCACAAATAAACTTGTGATTACTCATTAAAAAGAAAAATATATTCTTATAATTCATTACTCGTCAAAAAAAATCCTTCCCTCGGAAATACGAATAATGAACTGTCATGGTTCGGACAAACCTTACGTCTGCCACAATGCGCTACAAACCTCTCTGATTAGGGAATAAATCGAGAAAAGAATTTCGAGCACTATTAATTGCGAAATCCAAAATCGAGTGCAAAGTTATGAAAAAAATGCCGAATCACCAAAAAAATTCCCAAGCTGTAGAAGCAGCTCTTTCAAGGGCACGAGGAACTGCATCCCCAATCAACTCAGCCAGGTTTGACATTATAAAAAGGGACCTGTCCAAGCGGACAGATCCCTTTGTTAATTATATCAGAGTGATATTTACTCCTCGACAGCAGCCTGTGCGGCGGCTAGACGTGCGATTGGTACGCGGAATGGAGAACATGATGCGTAGTTCATGCCTACCTTAGCGCAGAACTTAACTGATGATGGTTCACCTCCGTGTTCGCCACAGATACCTGTGCGCAAGCCTGGACGAACTGCGCGACCCTTCTCTACAGCCATCTTGATAAGCTGTCCGACACCGTTCTGGTCGAGTACCTGGAATGGGTCAACCTTCAGAATCTTCTTCTCAAGATAAACTGGGAGGAATGATGCGATATCGTCGCGTGAGTAACCGAATGTCATCTGAGTGAGGTCGTTTGTACCGAATGAGAAGTACTCAGCTTCCTTAGCAATCTTATCTGCTGTGAGGGCTGCACGTGGAATCTCAATCATTGTACCGATTTCGAATGGAATTTCAACACCTTCCTCAGCGAATACTTCCTTAGCAACCTTCTGGATGATTTCCTTCTGTTGCTTGAGCTCGTAGAGGATACCGATGAGTGGAACCATAATTTCTGGATGTGGGTCAAAACCTTCCTTCTTCAACTGGCAAGCTGCACCGAGGATGGCACGAGTCTGCATAGCTGTGATTTCAGGGAATGTGATACCCAGACGGCAACCACGATGACCGAGCATTGGGTTGTTTTCAGCAAGAGAAGCTACACGCTGCTGGATAACCTTGATGTCAACGCCCATAGCCTTAGCCATTTCCTGCTGACCCTTCAGATCGTGTGGTACGAACTCGTGGAGTGGTGGGTCGAGCAGACGGATGTTCACGTGGAGTCCGTCCATAGCCTTCAGAATTCCGTAGAAGTCTGCCTTCTGGTATGGAAGGAGTTTTGCAAGAGCCTTCTCACGACCTTCAACTGTGTCGGAGAGAATCATCTCACGCATAGCTACTATCTTCTGGTCGTCGAAGAACATGTGTTCAGTACGTGTAAGACCAATACCCTTAGCACCGAATGCGCGAGCAACCTCTGCATCGTGTGGAGTATCTGCGTTTGTACGAACCTGCAGTTTTGTATATTTGTCGCAAAGATCCATGAGAGCCTTGAAGTCGCCTGAGAGTTCTGCAGCCTTTGTAGGAACTTCGCCTGCATAAACCTGACCTGTAGAACCGTTCAGAGAGATGAAGTCTCCTTCCTTGTAAACAGTGCCTTCAATTTCTACTGTCTTAGCCTTGTAGTCAACAGCAATAGCGCCTGCACCAGATACGCAGCACTTACCCATACCACGAGCAACAACGGCTGCGTGAGATGTCATACCGCCACGAGCTGTGAGGATACCTTCTGCTGAAGCCATACCTGCGAGGTCTTCAGGACTTGTTTCGATACGAACCATGATAACCTTGTGGCCGTTTGCGTGCCATTCCTGTGCGTCGTCTGCGTGGAATACAATCTGACCGCAAGCAGCACCTGGAGAAGCTGGCAGACCCTGAGTGATTACCTTTGCCTTCTTCAGAGCATCCTTATCGAATACTGGGTGGAGGAGTTCGTCGAGCTTCTGAGGTTCGCAGCGCATGATAGCAGTCTTTTCGTCGATGAGTCCTTCGCGTACGAGGTCCATAGCAATTTTAACCATTGCAGTACCTGTGCGCTTACCGTTACGAGTCTGGAGGAACCAGAGTTTTCCTTCCTGTACGGTGAACTCCATATCCTGCATATCCTTGTAGTGCTTTTCGAGCTTGTCCTGGATAGAGTTCAGTTCTGCATAGAGAGCTGGCATAGCCTCTTCCATTGATGGGTATTTAGCAGCACGATCTGCTTCAGAAATGCCTGCACGCTCAGCCCAACGCTGTGAACCGATCTTAGTGATCTGCTGTGGAGTACGGATACCAGCCACAACGTCTTCACCCTGTGCGTTGATAAGGTACTCACCGTTGAAGAGGTTTTCACCGTTACCTGCGTCGCGTGAGAAGCAAACACCTGTAGCAGATGTGTCACCCATGTTACCGAATACCATTGCCATAACAGAAACGGCTGTTCCCCATTCATCTGGAATACCTTCCATCTTACGGTAGAGGATAGCGCGCTCGTTCATCCAGCTGCGGAATACTGCGCAGATAGCACCCCAGAGCTGTACGATTGGGTCAGTTGGGAATTCCTGTCCTGTGCGCTCCTTGATAGCAGCCTTGAAAAGCTTAACGAGTTTCTTCAAAGAGTCAACTGAGAGGTCTTTGTCCAGAGTAACGCCCTGTTCTTCCTTAACCTTCTCGATGATTTCCTCGAATGGGTCGATATCTTCCTTGTTTACTGGCTTAAGACCCATAACTACGTCTCCGTACATCTGTACGAAACGGCGGTATGAGTCGTAAACGAAGTGTGGGTTGTTAGTCTTCTGAACCATGCCCTCAGCGACTTCGTCGTTCAGACCGAGGTTGAGGATTGTATCCATCATACCAGGCATTGATGCACGTGCACCAGAACGAACGCTGACGAGCAGTGGGTTCTTAACATCACCGAACTTACAGTTCATCAGTGCTTCAGTGTGCTTAACTGCTGCATTTACTTCGTCCTGCAGGAGTTCCTTGATTTTGTCTTCTCCTACTTCGTAGTACTCGTTACAACAGTCAGTTGTGATTGTAAAACCTGGAGGCACTGGTACACCGATGAGGTTCATTTCAGCAAGGTTAGCTCCCTTGCCACCAAGTGCTTCTCGCATTGAAGCGTTACCTTCAGCCTGTCCGTTACCGAAGGTGTAAACTCTTTTTTGAGCCATAATCTAATAATTGTTTTTAATAAGGTTATTTATAAAATGATTCTGTCGAGAAAATGATAGATTTGAAATCCGTTGACAAAAGTAGCTTTTTTAATTGTATATTCCAAATTGTTAAATGAAAAAAGTGCAAAAATAGCATTTTTTACCATTTTTGCACAATTTTCTTATTTCCCTATAAGCTTAAGCATAGCTTTTGCGTCATCGTCTCCACTCTTCGCATCTTTCTTGATGTCGGCAAGGATATCCTTCCCGTGCTCTTTGTCATTCACTGCCTTCAGAAGCAGTTCTTTTGCCTTTGCTTTATCCTCTCTCACACCTTTGGCTTCCATGTAGCATTTAGCCAGACGGTACTGCGATTTTGCATGTCCCTGTGCTGCCGCTTTTTCATACCAGTACACAGCTCTTGCATGATCCTTTGGTACGCCATATCCCTTCTGGTAGATGCGTCCCATGCGATACTGCGCCTTCTTGTGTCCTTGTTCTGCTGCAGGCTTCAGTTTTGCTATTGCTTCGGTATATTTCTCCTTGTCGTAGAGAATTTTACCTTCTTTATACAATTTTTCGGCATTTTGTGCCATCGCTGCCAAACTCAGCATTACAGTCAGCAGCAGGGTTGTGATTCTTTTCATGTTATTATTAGTTTTCGTTTTGGTTTTGGTTATCGTTTTGGTTTTCGTTTTCGTTCAAAATCTTCTTTGCTCGTTCCAGGTCTTTTTCGTAAACGAAGACATCCACACCTGTGAAGGCTGAGATGAGTCCGCCGTACAGATTTGTCATATTCTCATTATGCAGAGCTGACGGAATACCCTCCGCCTCCAGCGCTGTTTTCAGCACATGAGCCTCGAACGATGTGTTGCAGGTCGTGAGTCTTACGGTCATCATTTTCTTCGTTTCTTTTTAGTTTAGAACGCAAATGTAGGAAAAATGTTTTAAATAAAATGTAAAAGTATCTGAAAATATATTCGTATCTTCGCGGCAAAATATACAGAATCGTTATGATAAAGGACCTAAACAAAGTTGCGATAATTGCCGGCGAGCATCGTGTAAGTTTTTCTGAGATGCTTGCTCGTGTTCAGTCTTTCGTTGATGCTGTAAAGCAGAGTAGGGGTACGAAAACCATCATTTTCAGTGAGAACCGTGAAGGTTGGATTTATGCTCTTTATGCTACGTGGGTTGCTGGCGGTATTCCTGTTCCGGTTGATGTTATGTCAACGGTAAGTGACGTAGAGTATATTCTTCGTGACTGCACTCCTGAGTATGTGTGGGCATCGAAGAAGAAAGTTGACGTGATGCGTAAGGCTATCCAGCAGAGTGGTCTGAATATTCGCATGTTGATAATCGATGATTACGAAACTGCTCCTGTCTCTTCTCTTGTTGAAGATATGTCAAGTCCGCTTGTAAAGGGTTTTGATACACTTTATTATCAGAACGCTGACGATATGGGACTTATCGTTTATACATCGGGTACGACAGGAACTCCGAAGGGCGTTATGCTGAGTTTCGTCAATATGTTGGCAAATGTGCGTGCTGTGTCGGAGGAAGTTCCAATATATGGTCCTGAGGTGCGCAGTCTTGTGCTCTTGCCTCTTCATCATATCTTGCCGCTTATGGGTTCTGTTATAGCCCCAATGATCAACGGTGCTGGTGTCACAATCAGTCCGTCGATGACTGGTCCCGATATTATGGCAACACTCCAGAACGGTGATGTACATATTATAATAGGTGTACCTCGTCTTTGGCAAACAATCTATAATGGTGTTAAGGCAAAGATAGACAGTTCACCTATCGCTCGTCTGCTTTTCTGGGTATGTAAGAAAGCTGATAACCCAGCGCTGTCCCGTAAGGTTTTCAAAGCTGTACATCAGAAACTTGGTGGCCATTTGCAGTTCTGTGTCAATGGTGGTGCTGCTTTGCCAAAAGATGTCGCCGAGGGTATGAAGGTTCTTGGTCTCGACCTGCTTGACGGTTATGGTATGACAGAGATGGCACCTATGATTTCCTTTACCCGTCCGGGCGAACTTGTTCCGGGTAGTGTTGGTAAGGCAATGCCTTCAGTAAAAGTAAAATATGTAAATGGAGAACTCTGTGCCAAAGGCCCTAACCTTATGATGGGCTACTACAATAGACCTGAGGAAACAGCCGCAGTAATTGATTCTGAGGGCTATATTCACACGGGTGACGTTGCTCACGCAGATGCCGAAGGACACATATTTATCACAGGTCGTACGAAGGAGATTATCGTGCTTTCAAACGGAAAGAATATCAATCCCGTCGAGATAGAATATAAGATTGAGGGTTATGAAGATATGGTGAAGGAAGTTGGAGTTTGCCAGGATGGCGACCGCCTTTGTGCTATCATCGTGCCAAACGAATTGTGGGCTCGCGATAAGTCTGACGACGAACTGGAACTACAGCTCAAGCGCGAGGTAATCGAACCTTATAACCAGTCTACTGAGTCCTATAAGCGTGTTCTAAGTGTTTATATCTATCATGGAGAACTGCCTCGCACTCGTATGGAGAAACTGCAGCGATACAAATTGCCGCAACTCCTGCAGTCTGGTGCTCATTCTGCTCCAAAACAAACTGATGCTGTAGAACCTACTTTCGAAGAATATCGCATCATAAAGAAGTTTATAGAGGAAGAAAAACGTATTGCAGTTCATGCAACAGATAGTCTTGACACAGACTTGGCTCTCGACTCACTTGATATGGTTGGTCTGCAGGCATTTATTGAAATAACTTTCGGACTGAAGATGAATTCCGAGCGCATTTCAACCTTCAAGACTGTTGGTCAATTGGCTGAGTATGTAAGTGATTACAAGACTCGTGTTGAAGTGGATCGTATTGACTGGGCAGCTATTCTCAACGAAGACACTTCATCTGCTCGTCTGCCAAAGACTTGGGCAAGTGCCAATGCTATTGTTTCTACTGCCCGAATGCTCAGCAAATCTTATTTCTCGCTGCAGGGTAGTGGTATGGAGAATATTCCTGACGGACCATACATCATGGCTGCAAACCACCAGAGCTACTTTGATGGAATGTTTATCACGTCGTTCCTTACTCGCAATCAGGTGAACAATTCTTTCTTCTATGCTAAACAAGATCATGTACGCAGCGGCTTTGCTCGTTTTATGGCAAGTCACCACAACGTAATCGTGCTCGACCTTAACAACCTGAAGGAAAGCATCCAGATGCTTGGTGAGGCTTTGAAACGCGGACATAACGTCATAATCTTCCCTGAGGGAACCCGAACAGTCACAGGTAAGTTGGGTAATTTCAAGAAGATGTTTGCTATCCTCAGCAAGGAACTTAACGTGCCAATCGTGCCCGTTGCCATCAACGGAGCCTATGCTGTAATGCCAAAGGGCAGTAAGATGCCTAAACGTGGAAAGGTGACTGTAGAGTTCCTGAAACCAATACAGCCGCAGACTACCGACACGTACGACTCACTCGCCGACAAGGTTCGCGATACTATCGCGGCAGTCCTCCATTAACCATTTTGGAGTCGATGTGGCTCCGCAGATTCCGACCGACTCAATATCTTTAAACCATTCGGGGTTTATCTCGGTGGGGTTGTCAATAAGATGAGAATTACTGTTTACGGCAAGGCACTCGCCAAAGAGTACTTTGCCGTTACTGCTTTTTTTACCGCATACGAAAAGAATGAGGTCGTGTTTTGCGGCAAACGAACGGATGTTCGGAATGCGGTTAGCAACCTGTCTGCAGATAGTGTCGAAGTAGTGAAACTCTGCTGGCTGCTGTATGTGTTTTTCTATGTAACTGACTATCGAACGAAAGCCCTCAAGTGACTTTGTTGTTTGAGAATACAGTTGTATATCTTTATTGAAATCCAGTCGTTTAACGTCGTTTATATTTTCTATTACTATAGCTTTGCCTTCAGTTTGTCCCACCAGTCCTATAACTTCAGCATGACCAGGTTTTCCGTAGATTACAATCTGGCGTTTATGTTGCGGGTCGGAGTCGTAGTCTGCCTTGATGCGTCGTTGCAGATTCAGTACCACAGGACATGTAGCATCAATCAGTCGTATGTTCTGCTTCTGTGCTGTGTCGTAAGTCTGTGGTGGTTCACCATGCGCCCTCAGCAACATCTTCGTATCTTTCAGGGCAGAGAGGTTGGAGTGTTCTACTGTTACCAGTCCCAGCTGGCGCAAACGTTCGCACTCCCTTCCGTTGTGTACTATATCGCCCAGGCAATAGAGCGAACCGCCTTGTTGCAGTTCCTCCTCGGCTTTTCTGATTGCGGTTGTCACACCAAAGCAGAAACCTGATCCTGAGTCGATTTCTATCTTCATTTGGAAGTCCCTTTCTTAATTCTCTCCGTTCTGGGTGGTCTTTTTTCTGAATTGTTCCAAAAGCCATTGGCTCTGTTCTTCGCGAGTCAGATGACTATTGTCCAGCAAAAGAGCATCGTCAGCCTTCTTCAGCGGACTCACCTCGCGATGCGAGTCTATATAGTCGCGGTCCTGCACGTTCTTCAGAATCTCCTCAAATACAGGCATTGGAGCATTCTTGTCTGCCTCGGCCTTCTCCTTCAATTCGTCGAAACGGCGTTGTGCTCTCACTTCAGCCGATGCAGTAACGAAAATTTTCAGTTCTGCATTAGGGAAGACAGCAGTACCTATGTCGCGGCCGTCCATCACGATACCTCCGTCTTTACCCATAGCCTTCTGTTGTTCGGTCAAGAATTTACGCACAAAGGGTAGGGCAGCCACCGGACTCACGTTGTTCGATACCTCCATTTGTCTTATCTCGTCCTCCACCAGTTCTCCGCACAGATATGTGTCGGGACGTCCCTTTTCAGCATTGAACTTAAACGACACACTTACTTTGCCGGCATCGATGTCGTTCTTCAGTCCTGCCTCGTCAATCTTGCCGTCCTTCAGCAGTCCGTTTCTTAGTGCGTACAGAGTTACAGCCCTGTACATCGCACCAGTATCTACATACACATATCCTATTTCTTTTGCCAATTGTTTAGCCATCGTGCTTTTTCCGCACGACGAATGCCCATCAATTGCAATTACGATTTTACCCATTCCTTTTCCTTTGTTATTGTTTAGTTTGTCGATGTTTCACATCGACATAGTCTAAAAGCTATAGCTTAAATTGCCCATAATCGAGCTGGCTCCGATATGCCATTTGCCGTAGGCGACGCCCACTTTCAACTTCTTGATATTTATACCGAAACCGATGTTCCATCCTGCCCAGTGGGAGGAGTCGAGCACCTTCATTTCGTGACTTCTGCGTACATTATATCCCAGTGCTATCCATACGTTTTGTGTCGGTAGCACGTCCACGCCGAATATGAAATGCTGTATGAAATTCAGGTTTTTCCAATGTGTGATGTCATCCATCGTCACACTGAATCGGATTGGTGCGTTGGCGAGTTCCTGTGTGAAACCAAGACAGAGGTCGAACGGCAGTTTTTCGTGTTTGTCGTGAAAAGCCTTAAGTTGTCCTCCCAAGTTGCGGGCTACAATCGACAGTGAAGTATGTGCGTTGGCACTCAGGTAGTTAAGTCCCAAGTCCACACCCATTGCAAAAGCGTTGTAGCTGGCATAATTAGAAAACATGAACTTTGCGGTTACACCACCACTTATGCGGTCGGTCAGCAAATAAGCAAACGAGCCCTGTACGGAAACATCCGATGCCGACAGGTCGCCTATTTCCGTGCCTGTCTCGTCCGTTTCCTTCATTTTGCCATATGAAAAGTACTGCACGTTGGCACTCCACACTCCGCGTTGTCCGGCGTTTTGAGCCCATGCAGCACTCAGTTTTGTTGTCTTTGCTACAAACGAAGTGAATCCCAGTCCAAGCGTTTTGTTCGATACGTTTGTTAGAAGGGCTGGGTTTTCAAACACCAGCGAGATGTCGTCCTCGGGAAGGGTAGCATTCAAACCTCCAAGTGCTGCAGAATGCACCGACACGGGTATCGACAGATACTCGTATCCCATTGTGCCGTTCTGAGCCTGTAAGGCATGACTCCAAGTAAGAGTCATGAACGCAACCAATATGCCTTTCCAACTTCTGCGCATCGTTTATTCTTGTCCTTTCATTTCTGAGAAATACTCATCGAGCAGACGTTTTGCAGCCACAAACGAAGTAATCTTGCCGCCTAGCACTTCTGCCTCCATATCCTCCGTCATATCTTTTATCTTCTTATTGAAGTAGAAACTGTTGCGCAGTTGTTCGTTGATGCTCTCATACATCCAGTATTTCGACTGTTCGTTTCTCTTATATTGGAAATAACCGCTTGCCTTTACCTTGTCGATGTAGTCGAAAATCATATCGAGTACACCGTCGATACCCAGTTCGTAAAAACCGCTATAACACCTCACTTCAGGCATCACACCGCTCTCTGGCATTGGGAACAGATGTAGGGCGTTGCGGAAATGACTTGCTGCCAGTTCTGCCTTCTCCACATTCTCTCCGTCGGCTTTGTTTATCACTATGCCGTCGGCAATCTCCATGATACCGCGTTTGATACCTTGCAGTTCGTCGCCAGTGCCAGCCAGTTGGATGAGCAGGAAGTAATCAACCATCGAGTGACAAGCTGTCTCGCTTTGTCCCACACCAACAGTCTCTACGAATATGTTGTTATATCCGGCTGCTTCGCAAAGGATGATGCTCTCGCGGGTTTTGCGAGCCACACCTCCCAGACTGCCTGCCGTTGGCGAAGGGCGAATGAACGACTTAGGATGCACCGCCAGTTTCTCCATGCGGGTCTTGTCGCCTAAGATACTTCCCTTGGTCTTTTCCGACGAAGGGTCGATGGCAAGTACGGCCAGTTTGCCGCCATCGCGTTCCAGCAGATGAACACCAAACGTGTCTATCGACGTACTCTTTCCGGCACCGGGCACACCGCTGATGCCTATCCTCACCGAATTGCCGGAGTAGGGCAGGCAACCCTCGATAACCTTTTGTGCCAGAGCCTGATGGTCGGGATGAACACTCTCAATCAAGGTGATAGCCTGTCCCAACATCGATACGTCGCCAGCCAAAATACCGTCGATATATTCCTGCGGTTCAAACAACTTATGACGTCGTTTGCGCATCTGATTGAGGTACGGATTGATGCTTCCAGGCTGTGCCACACCGGCATTCACCTGAAGTCCAGCATATTCCGAGTTGTTCTCTACATGTTCCATCCTGCTGTTTTTTATATAAACGTGAAAAACTGAATTTTCGTATTTATCCCCTGCTCAAAACTTACAATTTTCAATTTTCAACTTTCAATTTTCAACTTTCAACTTTCAATACTGTTCCTTTTCGTTCGGGAAGTCGCAACTCTTCACATCCTCAACATATCGACCGATAGCGTCAGTCATAATCTGGCTCAGATTTGCATAACGACGTAGGAACTTAGGACTGAATCCCTGAGTCTTGCCCAGCATGTCGTCGATAACGAGCACCTGACCGTCGCAACCACCACCGGCACCGATGCCGATTACTGGAATCTTCAAGTCTTGAGCAACCTTTGTAGCCAGAGCAGCAGGCACCTTCTCAATAACCACAGCAAAGCAGCCTACCTCTTCCAGGGCTTTAGCATCGCTAATCAGCTTCTGTGCCTCAGCCTCTTCCTTTGCTCTCACGGCATAAGTACCGAATTTATTGATAGCCTGCGGAGTAAGTCCTAGGTGGCCACACACTGGAATGCCTGCATCCAGAATCTTCTTTACGGCTGGCAGAATCTCTACGCCGCCTTCCAACTTCAGAGCATCGCAGTGAGTCTCCTTCATAATGCGAATGGCATTTGCTACAGCCTCCGTCTCGTTCACCTGATATGTTCCGAAAGGCATATCACATATAACAAGAGCTCTCTTTGTAGCTCTTACCACTGCCTTTGCGTGGTAAATCATCTGATCCAGAGTGATAGGCAGAGTAGTCCAGTTACCTGCCATTACGTTACTTGCCGAGTCGCCTACCAGAATCACGTCCATACCTGCCTGGTCAGTAATCTGAGCAGTAGTATAATCGTACGATGTAAGCATGGCAATTTTCTTGCCCTCGCGCTTCATTTCAATCAGTCGCAGTGTAGTCACCTTACGCTGATCCTCAACTAAATATCCAGCCATAATATGCTAATAAAACTTTTGTGTTTATAATTAGACTAAAATCAAAATCATTACAAAGGTACGGAATCTTTTGGATAAACAAGTAAATAATTCCGTTATTACTGGTGTGCACACGAAAAAAAACTCTCTAACGTAAGCGCAAAAAATCATGCATTTTGTGACAATTGTGACAATTGTGACAAAAATTTTCTCTGTTCAGCTTTTTTGAGCTCAAAAGTTGAAGTTTAGTTTTTCGTTAAGGTTATAGTTATTATTATTATCGAACTTCTTACTTATATAATGATAAGTATATACACATAAGAGTATAGATATAAGGTTATATATACAATATATTTACTATATACATACAATATTATTGATTGATAATATTGATTAATAGTATTGATTATCAGTAAGTATCAGTAGTGGGTGTTCCCTCGGTAAAATCCTGATGGCGTAAAAATCGACTGTCATTTGTCACAATTGTCACAAATTATACAGTTTTCCGGTTTATGTCTGCAATGACGGCTTTGATTTCGAAATAGCTGTAGTCGTCGGGAAGGAGGCGCTTGATGTCGCTGAGGGTATAGCTGCGGTCCTGTACGCGGAGTACTCCACGGATGAAACGCTGGTGCTGCTGACTGACAAAGTCGTTGATGTCGAGTGTGCCGTCGGCAATGAAACGGCTGAGGTGGGTTTCAATGGTTGCAACACCGATATTACGCAGTTCGGCAATCTCTTTGATGGATTTGCCTTCGCTGAACAGACGGAGCGATTCGCGTTCCGAGTCTCCCTTCTGGCGCTTGGGTTTCTCCGGCTCTTCGTTTTTCGTCTTCCGTTTTTCGTTTTTCGTTCTTTGCTTGGTCTTCTTCGGTTTGAAGTCTTCGATGGCTGCTTTTGCCTTGCTGTCGAGATAGGTGCGAACGGAAAATCCTTCTTCAGTGGTGGCTGCGAGGGTTGTCAGTTTCACGTTGAGGGAAAGCATAAAGGCATCGAGTGCGTTGTTGTAGCGAGTGCTCACCTGTTTGTTCGAAATGTTTACTGCTTTCTGTTCCAGGAACGAAGCGAGTATGATCTGTAACTGTTCGCAGAAGTATGTACTGCCTGCACAAAGCCGCTGCTGCAGGGTTTCATCTTTATATATATTGGTGCACTGGGAGATAATCTGACGGTACTGCTTCTGGAATTTCTGAGCTACGGGAATTATGTCGTTTTCAATAGCAGCCTGTGCCGTTTTCATTTCTTTCAGAAGGTCGGGTACTGTGGTGTAGAGATGTTCGTCAACAACTCGGGTGAGCACTCGAAAGTCCCACAGGAGCTGGTCGAACGAGAAGAGTTCATCGAGCAGACAGACGAAGTAGTCGTGACGCAGTTGCGGCAGTTTTTCAGCTGACGAACGAGCCTCCTGCAGTTCTTTGTCGATGTAGGCATTCACGCTATGGTCGGTTATCACACCACGCATGTTGAGCGGGTTTGCAAGCACGAGTCCCTTGAGGGTGCGACAACGGCTCAGAGCCACATACACCTGTCCGTGAGCGAAACTGTGGTTTATATCTACAACGGCATGGTCGAAGGTGAGTCCCTGACTCTTATGCACTGTGATTGCCCAGGCAAGGCGAAGGGGATATTGAGTGAAGGTGCCGTCAACCGATTCACGTATTTCTTTGGTTTCCTCGTCGATGACGTATTTGGTGTTTTCCCAAGTGAGTCGGGGCACAGCTATCAGAGAACCGTCTTCGCTGCAGCGCACAACGATGGTGTCTTCCACAAAGTCCTCAATCACGCCAATCTTGCCGTTGTAGTATTCATGTTCGAAGGAAGGGTCGTTTTTCACAAACATAACCTGCACTCCGACCTTGACGGTCAGCAGTTCGTCGGTAGGATAGGAGAACTCAGGAAAGTTGCCCTTCACCGTAGCCGAAAACGTATATGCCGCGCCTTTCAACTGCTCCAGTTTCTGCTGGTTGTAGCTGTTTGCCATGTTGTTATGGGTGGTGAGACGAATCCATCCTTCTCCGTCGGGCGGAGTGAAATCGGCTATGTAGCGCTGGTTGAGTTTCTGCAATACTTCACTCGTGACATTATTCGTACGAATGTGGGCAAGGATGTCGATAAAGTCCGCATCCTGCTGACGATAGATGTGCTTGAGTTCTACCGTGACGTAAGGAATCTGTGCAAGAGCATGACTGCCGAAGAAGTATGGTGTGGAGTAGTAGGGCTGAAGCAAAGCCCATTCGTCGTCCTTCGCTACAGGCGCCAACTGTTGCAGGTCGCCAATGAGCAGGAGCTGAACACCGCCGAAGGGTTTTGTGCGGTCGCGATATTTGCGCATCTCACGATCTACGGCATCCAAGAGGTCGCAACGCACCATAGATATCTCATCGATGACGAGCAGGTCGAGCGAACGGATGAGTGCCTTCTTCTCCTTGCTCATGCTGTAGCGCTTTGATTCAGCGGTTTCCATACCCGGCACGTTTGGTCCGAAAGGTAGTTGAAAAAAGGAGTGGATGGTCTGTCCTTGAGCATTGATGGCAGCCACACCAGTAGGTGCAAGCACAACCATTCGCTTAGGGGTTAGTTCGCGAAGATGACGTAGGAAGGTGGTTTTACCCGTACCTGCCTTGCCGGTAAGAAATACAGAAATATTGGTAAAGGCAATGAACTGCCACGCGAGGTTCATGTCGACATTATGTGCCGACTTTCCCTCAACGATGTTTTCCTGCACCATCATTGCTTTACCTCGAAAAGTGGTTCGTCGGTCTTTGGATCAACTGGATAATAATGAATGGCAGAGTCATTGCTCTTCAGACAAAGAGTCTTGAGCATCTGATATACCTCTGCTCCAGCCCAAATGACAGGACCATAGCCGTGAGCCGCGTAGTTGTTTACCGGACGGTAAGCATAAAAGGCAGGGTCGAATGCCAGACCGGTGCCTACACAAGTGCCCTCAACCTGTCCCTGAGCCGTAACGTGAGCAGCTACGTAGTTCCAAGCCAGAAGGGTCTGACTTACGTATGGCTCGGGCTCAATCCATCCCTTGTTGATGGCATGAGCCAGACAGTAGCAGTAGATGGCTGTGCAGGAAGTCTCGAGATAGGTCTGGTTGTTGTCGAGCAACTGATGCCAGCAGCCGTCAAAATCCTGTAGAGGAAGCAAACCGGAGAGGTGTTCCTTGAACCACTTCATGATGTTGGCATCCAGTTCCTGGTCGAGCAGTTCGCACGCAGTAAGCAACGCCCAACCGTTTGCCCTGCCCCAGAAAAACGAGGGATGGTAGGCTCCCGGAACCCATCCGTGGCGGTAGAGGTTTTTCTCCGGAACCCACATCTTCTCGTGGAAAAGACGGAACTGGCGCTTTGCTTCCTGCATGTCGCCATGAAGGGCAAGTGCCGGAATGCCCATGAACATATCGTCGAGCCAGACTGTGTTGGCTACAGGACGCATACGGGCAAACTGTCCGTCGGCATAGCGGTACTGATGGTTCGCTATGTAGTTGTAATAGGTCTCTATCTGGCTATTAAGACTTTTGTCACCACTTTTTATCATAGCACAGCAAATGGCTCCAGCATCATCGAGAGCTCGTGGCTGAACGACCTGATGCATGAGTGGGTCAATTTTCTCACCCTTGTCGAGTCGTTTCTTGAATGCCGGTGCCTGTTTTGCCAGAAAACGCATACATTTCAGTGCATAGTCGCGATAAGTCGGGTCGCCTGTGAGTTCCGACGCACGAAGCATGGCAGAGTAAGTCACTCCCCATTCATAACTGGTCAGTCGGAAATCGCCACGCTTCAGTTGCTTGCCTCCTTCGTCGAGTTCGGCATAGGTGTGCGTAGTAATGTAGTCGCGAATGCGGTCGATGGTTGCCTTCACCTCGGCAGGTTTTACAAGTCCGTAGTTGTACTTATATGCCGGTTTCATCAAGTGGAGTGGGGCAGTGGCATCGTTCTGCACCTGCTGAGCAAGCACTGGAATGGTTGCTAGCGACAGTGAGAGTGCAAGGCTGAGTATGCGTTTCATAGTCTGTGCGATTTTTTTAGATTTTAATAAAAGGTGTAGTTGAAGCTATTAGTGCTTCTTCATGTATGGGTCGGTGCCGAGAACTGTCTTTGCCAAACGTTTTGCCTTGTCGCGAAGTTGGTCAGTATCAGCAGTTACGTCACCATAGCAAAGAACTACACCCATGCGGCGTCCGAACGGAGCAGTTGGTTTTCCGAATATTCTTACGCGTGAACACTCTTCCTTCAGCACGTCATCTACGTTGTAGTCTTTGATTTCACCTGGAGAGAGAACTACTGCAGAGGCACCTGCATGTTCGAGACGAATATCATGGATTGGCCAACCCATTACGGCACGCAAGTGGAGTTCAAATTCTGAGAGGTTGGTAGTGTGTCCCAAAGTGACCATACCTGTGTCGTGTGGACGAGGACTGAGTTCACTGAACAGCACGTTGCCGTCTTTCTTCAGGAAGAACTCAACTCCCCAGATGCCGTAGCCAGTGAGCGACTTAGTAACCTTGTCGGCCATTTCCTGTGCTTGCTTCAGTGCTGCATCGCTTATCTTATATGGCTGCCAAGACTCACGGTAGTCGCCACCCTTCTGTACGTGTCCGATTGGAGGACAGAAGATTGTTGGCCAACCATGCTGCTGAGTGATGGTGAGCAGAGTGAATTCACTTTCAAACTCGATAAATTCCTCGATGATGACTTCCTTCACGTCACCACGACTGCCTTCCATAGCATCCTTGAATGCCTGTTCGAGTTCTTCAGCATTGTGCACATAACTCTGTCCGTGACCGGAAGAAGACATAAGTGGTTTTACAACACATGGGAAACCGATTTCCTTTGCTGCAGCACGGAATTCCTCGATGGTCTTGGCGTACTGATACTTAGCTGTTGGCACACCGAGTTCACGAGATGCGAGGTCGCGGATAGCCTGACGGTTCATAGTGAAGTTGACCGCACGAGCTGATGGTACAACCTGAATGCCGCTCTTCTCTGCTTCGATGAGGCGCTCAGTACGGATGGCTTCTATTTCCGGAACGATGATGTCCGGTTGATGCTTCTTGATGACTGCGTCGAGAGTGTCACCATCGAGCATTGAGAACACTTCGCGTTCGTCTGCTACCTGCATAGCAGGAGCATTGTCGTAACGGTCGCAAGCTACGACATATAAACCGGCACGCTTAGCTGCAATAACGAACTCCTTACCAAGTTCGCCACTTCCTAACAAGAGAATCTTTTTCATAATTGTTTTCCTTTATTTAATATATAATGTAATTGTTGTTTTAATATTTTTTGCGAAGATAAGCATTATAGTTCATAACTGCAAAATTTCTTGCATTTTAGAATTGAGATGTTTTCCACGAAAATTTGAAAAAATGGAGGATTTTGTAACACATATGTGGTAAAAACGGGCGTTTTGTGCGCGTAAACACAAGAAATTTGTATAAATTTATGTAAAAATTTTTCTATAATATAAATTCGTCTTACCTTTGCATCGGAAAAAATCCGATATTTAAAATTTCATTTTATATTAACTTTTAAAAGGTTTAAGATTATGTTACAGGAAAAAGCAGGAAACATCGCAGGTCTCCTTTGGAACACACTCTCAACAGCAGAGGGTCCACAAACTTTCAAGGCAATTAAGAAAGCTACAAAACTTACAGAGAAGGATTTCCTTCTTGGTCTCGGTTGGTTGCTCCGTGAGGACAAAATCGCAGCATGCGAAACTGGTGACGAAAAGGATCCATATGCTTACTCTCTGAAGTAATTAGCTGTCCAATAAAAAAATGAAAGTGCTAAGCCTTACGGTTTAGCACTTTTTATTTGATAATTTTATACTTCTAACTTTTCAGTTCTCTCCCTAAACAGGGAGAGTTAGAGAGGGTCTTACTTCAGCACTTCCTTCAGGAATATTGCATCAACAACCCAAGTGGCAGCGTCGTTGGTCCAGAAGAGTTTCCGCAGGTTTGGAGTTGGTACGTGGTGGAAGAGGTCGTTCCATGCCTGCTGTTTGAGTTGCTGGTTGCCCAGTCGCCAAGCTGCATAAGCAGACAGACGCGGTACGAGGAATGCGTTATGACTCACCTCCATCGCCTTCTGTTTGTACTGACGATTGTGATCGAGCCAAGCGGCAAAGAAACGAGGATGATCGATACTTTCCTGTACTTCGTTTAGCAGTTCGAATCCACCCATGATAGATAGCAGGTGGTTGGTGTTTATGATATTGCTGTCGCACTCGCAAGTGATGATACCTGTGGCTGGATCGAAACCAAGAGCTTTCGGTCCTTGGAAGAATCCGTGTTTGAAATTGGCTATGGAGTTCATGCCTGCAAGTATCTTGTCGAGATAGTAACGGTTAGCCACGGGGTTGTGTTCCCATTCGGTAAACCAATTGCTTACATATGCCAACCAGTCGGGACCGATACGCAGACGAGCCGGAGCCGTACAGGGATAGAGCGAACGAGGTTGTGCGAGACGCATAGGGTCGAGGGTGTAAAGTAATGTGTCGGCATCTTTCACTTCGCGCATTATGTCACCTATACGTTCGTCTGCAGTCAGATAATAATAGAAACGGTTCCACCAGGCTTCGCTGATTCGGGCTTCCTTAGCTCCGCATCCCCAGTGGAGAACGTTATGACGAGTACCCAATCCGGCATGAGGACCGAAATGGTAGGTGTCAACTTCGCTACAGTGGCGAGTCATTGCTTCTGCCATCCGATAAACGAGTTTGTTGCCTGTGCGCAGGAACTGATACCAGAACATCGCAGGACTACCCAGTTCGGTGTTGTCCCAAGCATATCCGCCTACGTCGTAGCGCCATTCCTTGCGACTGCCGTCGTAAGCATGCATCACATCTCCGTAATTGAAGAATCCGTACCAGTAGTTGCGATGTATCTCGTTGTTGTAGAATTGCATCAGAGAGTCGATTGTCGCTTCGATAAGGCTGTCGCGCGAGTTCTCAACCGTTGGCAGACTCCATATACCGAAGGCACGTTTGCGATGCAGGTATTCAGGAGTGCAGGCGAGTTGTGCATCTGGTTCGATACTTCCGTCGATGCTGACGAGCATTTCAGATGTGCGACCGATTCCCCATGCTGTGCTCATGCCTGGCTGCACATCTTCATAGGCTGCCTCGAGAGTGTGGGCAATAGTGTCGTAATGTGCGAAATTGAATGGTTCTGCTTCTGGAGAATAAAGGCTGAGGGTAACTGTTGCTGTGTCGCTGCGAGCACCTTCAACAAGAAGTGTAGATGGGAAACTCTGCCAGAAGTTGCGCAGACAGAATGAGGTGAGCCCATTGCGGTCGCCGACCGATACGATGCCGTTGTTGCGGTGACCTTCGCGTGTGCCTATCCACGGACTTTCGTGAGTGGCACGTTTGCGTATAGTATAACCGTTTGACGAGAGTTGCGAAAGACGGAAATCGTCCCACTGAGCTATGTTTGCCAACATGTTCTTAGTCACTGAGTCCATCTTTTCTATATTGATAGGACGACGGGCGATGAGTGGTTGTACCCACATCACTTCTCGCTCTTCAACCTTGCGTTTGTACTGTTCTGGCGGGAAGGCTACGAAACGGCTGTAGGCAGGACCGTGCATTCCGACCTTGAAGTGAACACCCAGTTCGTTGAGTCCTTCTTTGTTGAGAGCTGAATCGACGAGTAGGGTGTGAACAAGTTTTATCTGACTACATCCTTTGTAGTGATAGGTACGAAGGATGGCGTGGTCGAAGGTGTATTTATATGTAGTGCGCACATTGCCTTCCTGTTCTTTTTCTACAGAGAGCAGTTTCATCTTTCTGTTGTTGACAGTCAAGTAGAATGGTGGCAACTGCGGGAGTTTATCATCTTTAAAATATGACTCGGCACTATTGTTTTTGTAGAGCAGGCACGAATCGGTGTCGGCAGGAATAACAGCTGCGAATGCCTGCCACTTGCTGCTGCCGTCGGCCCATGAAGCCAAACGCCAAGTGTCGAAACGGAGTATGACTCCTTTGTTTGTCTTCAGTATGAAGTTGTCGTTGGTCACTTCGCCCTGTGAGAACGGAACTCCGAATGTAACGGGGGTGATTGTTTGTAATGTCTTGCCGCCAATCAGACGCAATACGATTGGTTCGCTATCGGGGTCGTAGCTGGCGTAGTGGAAATTGCGCAGACGGGCATGAGCCTGAGTGGTGCGAAATCCGAAGTAACCCTGTTTCAACGGACGAGGGTCAAGATAGTCGATAAGGCACTCGCCGTCAATGTAGTAGCGCACATGTCCGTCAATCTGCTCAAGTCTGATTTTATACCAGTGGTTGGGCTTCAGCAGGTGGTCGGCATCTGTGTATTCGCGTAGTACGATAGGGCGGTAGGCAGCATCACTAATTCCACGTTCGTCGCCTGTGTAACGACGGAATCGGGTAGTGGTGTTCCAGTTTCCACCATAACCCATATAGTAGGTTTTGAGGGCATAGTGGTCAACAAAGTTTGCACCTTGGCGTCCAAGCATACGATCTGCCATCCAGAAACAATTCAGGTCGGAGATGCGTGGTAAACCGTCTTTAGTCTTAAATCGTTTGTCTTTTACTATCTGTGCTTCGTACTCGATGACCACGTTGCCGTGCATCTGTTGGTCGAACCACAGAGTCAATCCTTTCGAGGCAATGATGTCAGCCTCGTTACCTTTCCAACTTATTGAGGAAGTTGAAGCATCCTCAGCCTCCACCGTCCAGGTCTGTGCAAGGACGGTGGATGAGATGAGGATGAATAATAATGATAAAATCTTTTTCAAAACTATAGAAGTGAGGGAATGATTAGAGTACGCTCTTGTAGAGTTCTACAATCTCTGCTTCTGTTACGTCGCGTGGGTTGCCCGGTGTGCAGACGTCAGCAATAGCCTGTGCTGCCAATGCTGGAATGTCCTTCTCTGTAATGCCAAGTTCGGTCAGATGCTGTGGAATGCCTACGCGGATAGAGAGAGCCTTCACTGCATCTACTGCTGCCTGTGCAGCCTGCTCCGGAGTCATACCCTTTGTGTCAACACCCATTGTCTGTGCGATGACGCCGAATTTCTCGATACACTTAGGCATGTTGAATTCCATGATGCGTGGCAGGAGAAGTGCATTTGCTACACCGTGTGGAACGTCGTGGAGTGAACCCATTGGGTGAGCCATACCGTGAACAAGTCCGAGACCTACGTTTGAGAATGCCTGTGCAGCAATGTACTGTGCCAATGCCATAGCTTCGCGACCAACTGGGTTGGTTGGTTCTTCAACTGCGAGTGGCAAGTTTTCAGCAATCATCTTGATAGCCTGCAGTTCGTACATATCGCTCATTACCCAAGCTCCCTTAGTGATGTAACCTTCGATAGCGTGAGTAAGTGCATCCATACCTGTAGCTGCAGTGAGTCCCTTTGGCAGACTGTACATGAGTTCCGGGTCAATGATGGCAACGGCTGGGATGTCGTTAGGGTCAACACATACCATCTTTGCCTGACGCTTCTCGTCGATGATGACGTAGTTGATAGTTACCTCAGCACCAGTGCCGGCTGTTGTTGGCAGAGCGATGATTGGAACTGACTTTTTCTTTGTTGGAGCAACACCTTCGAGCGATACTACATCAGCAAACTCAGGGTTGTTGCATACAATACCGATACCCTTTGCTGTGTCCATTGACGAACCACCACCGATAGCGATGATGCAGTCGGCGCCGCTCTTCTTGAATGCTGCGACACCTTCCTGTACGTTGGTCACTGTTGGGTTAGGACGAATCTCACTGTAGATTTCGTATGGGAAATTGATGCCGTCGAGTACGTCGGTAACCATCTTGGTAGTACCTACCTTGATGAGTCCCTTGTCACTACAAACGAGGGCTTTGTGGAATCCCATACGGTTGATTACTTCTGGCAACTCGTGACGAGCGCCAGCACCGAAGTACGATACTTCGTTAAGGATAAATCTCTGTGCCATAGTATTTTTGTTTAGAGGTTAATTGTTTTAGTTATTTAGTTATTTAGTTATTTCGAGAATTCTTAGTTAAACGATATCCAGTCCGAGGACTTCTTTTAGTTTGAGCAGCGCGTCGTTTTCCTTGCACATTATTCTGAATGCTTCCTGTGGAGTGTAGGAATGTTTCTTGTCTTCCACTTTCCTCAGACGGATTTTCATCTTCAGTGCTGCACCTTTAATCCTGTGGTTTATGTACTGCTCGATGACTGGAGCTTTGCGAAGCAGTTCCTCGGCTACGAGGTTGTTGTTTGCTATCACCTCAAACGAGCTTCCGTCTTCCATCAGTTTGGGTTCGATGGCTTTCATGCGCTGGGCTAAGGCTGCTTCGTCACGCGTAAGTCGTTCGATGTACTCTTTCCATGCGATGATTATTGAGGTCTGTTCGAGAGGCAGTTCAGGGGCTGTGCTGACAGGTACTGCTGCGTTCTCTTCCTTTACGGTTGTTGCCTGTGTGGCTGTAGTGCGTCGGATAGAGATGGTTCTCGTAGAACGGGGAGCAACGTTGTTCGTAGGACTTATTATTGATGGTGCCTGACGTGGTGCTGCCGGTTTCGGAGTTGCTGTCGCGCTGCTGCTGAGAGCCGGCGACTTAGCGAATATGGGGTGTAGTACATTCTTCTTAGGGCTACGCCCCGAGCCTGGTACGTCTTCTCCTTCAGCTGCCTGTGCCACTTCAATCAATGTCAGTTCGATGAGCAGTCGTTTGTTCTGACTTTGTTTGTACTGCAGGTCGCAGTCGTTGCACAGACGCATTGCTGTAAATAGGAAACGTGGTGTGCAGCGTTGTGCCTGTTGTGCGTACTTGTCTCTGATTTCAGCTGATGTCTCGATGAGTTGCACGGTCTGCGGGTCTTTGCTGACGAGCAGATTGCGCATATGACTGGCAAGTCCGTTGATGAAGTGCTGTCCGTCGAATCCCTTCGAGAGGATTTCGTTCAGTGTAAGCAGACAGTTTGTTATGTTTTCCGCAACGATAGCTTTATCTACCTTCGGCGCCTTTGGGTCACCGTTTCCGCATGCCAGGAAATAGTCGGTCAGACGGAAGTAATAATTGCTGTCGAGTACGTTAAGGTTCTTGATAGTTTGTTCGTAGGTAATGTTCCCCTGACAGAAACTTGCTACCTGGTCGAAGATGGAAAGTGCATCGCGCATACCTCCGTCAGCCTTCTGAGCTATCTCGTTGAGTGCAGCCGGTTCGTAGGTAATACCTTCTTGCTTTGCTACGTTTTCCAAGTGGGAAACGATGTCGTCAACACCCATGCGGTTGAAGTCGTAAATCTGACAACGGCTCAGGATGGTTGGCAGCAGTTTGTGTTTCTCTGTTGTTGCAAGGATGAAAATCGCATGACGAGGCGGTTCCTCAAGTGTTTTCAAGAAAGCATTGAAGGCAGAGGTGGACAACATGTGTACCTCGTCGATGATGAACACTTTGTATTTTCCTATCTGCGGCGGTATGCGCACCTGCTCGATGAGCTGGCGGATGTCGTCAACGGAGTTGTTTGACGCTGCGTCAAGTTCGTGAATGTTGAACGAACGCTGTTCGTTGAATGCCTTGCACGACTCACACTCACCGCATGCCTCACCGTCGGGACGGGGCGACAGACAGTTTATGGTCTTTGCAAAGATGCGGGCGCAAGTAGTCTTGCCGACTCCACGAGGACCGCAGAAGAGGTAAGCATGTGCCAGTTTGCCGTTCTTGATAGCGTTCTTCAGTGTGGTGGTAAGTGCCTGTTGTCCAATCACACTGTCGAACGTCATAGGACGATATTTACGTGCTGAAACTATATAGTTTTCCATTTCTTGATGATTTACTGCACAAAGATAATGGATTTGTCAAAAAATCTTATAATCTTTGCACGAAAAATTTTAAAAGACGTTTTACGAACATGGTAAACGAATTGCAACTTCGTATTCTGCCAGAGCAGGCAGCAAGCGAACAAAGTATCAGGAAATATCTGGCTCAGGAACACGGAATCAGTGAGAAAGATATTTGTAGTGTGCGGATTCTGAAGCGTAGTATTGATGCACGTCAGCGTACTATCTATGTAAACTTGAAAGTGCAGGTGTTTATAAACGAACAACCTGCCGATGACGGTTTTCAGCATATAGAATATAATAATGTGGAGGGCAAACCTCAGGCTATTGTTGTCGGAGCCGGTCCTGGTGGACTGTTTGCTGCGTTGCGACTCATCGAACTTGGCATTCGTCCTGTCGTTATTGAGCGAGGAAAGAATGTGCACGACCGTCGTAAGGACATAGCGCAGATTAGCAGAACCCACATGGTCAATCCTGAGTCTAATTTCTCGTTTGGCGAGGGTGGTGCCGGTGCTTTCTCCGACGGAAAACTATACACGAGAAGCAAGAAACGCGGTAATGTGGAAAAGATTCTGAATGTGTTCTGTCAGCACGGAGCGTCAACAGCCATTCTGAGTGATGCACATCCGCATCTTGGCACCGACCGCCTGCCTGGTATCATTGAGAATATGCGCAACACGATTATCCAGTGCGGAGGCGAGGTGAGGTTTCAGACCAAGATGACCAGTCTGCTGCTGAAGGAAAACCGCGTGATAGGTGTTGAGGCACAGTGCGCTGACGGTTCTTCAGTGGAACTGCGTGGCGAGGGAGTGATTCTTGCCACAGGTCATAGTGCGCGCGATATATATAACTATATGTACGCGCGAGGAATAGAAATTGAGGCAAAGGATATTGCTGTCGGAGTTCGTCTGGAACACCCGTCGCAACTGATTGACCAGATTCAGTACCATCGCCGTGAGGGTAGGGGTAAGTACTTGCCTGCTGCGGAGTATTCATACGTCACTCAGGTAGAAGGGCGCGGAGTGTATTCTTTCTGCATGTGTCCGGGAGGCACGGTGGTTCCTGCTGCGTCGGGACCTCAGCAAATCGTGGTGAACGGTATGAGCAATGCTGCCCGCAATTCGCCTTGGAGCAATTCGGGAATGGTTGTGGAACTGCATGTCGATGATCTCGAAGAGGAATCGCTCCGTGACTTGCCGCCAGTTCCGGGTTTGGAACCGCAGGGCGGACCGCTCCGTATGATGGAGTTCCAACAGCGCCTCGAGTATGCGGCTTGGCTTCAGGGTAATATGAAACAGACTGCTCCTGCGCAGCGAATGGCTCACTTCGTAAACGGCAAGGGCAGTTACGACCTTCCCAAGACGTCCTATACCCCCGGACTCATCAGTACTCCGATACATTTCTGGATGCCGCGTTTCATCACTTCGCGCCTCCAGCAGGGTTTCAAGAATTTCGGCAAGGCAGCACATGGTTTCCTGACCAACGAAGCCATCCTCATCGGAGTAGAAACCCGCACGTCGGCTCCCGTACGCATTCCGCGCGACCGCGACACTCTCCAACACGTCCGCCTCGAAGGACTTTATCCCTGTGGCGAAGGTGCCGGCTATGCCGGAGGAATCGTCTCCGCTGCCATTGATGGCGAACGCTGTGCCGAGATGCTAAACGAATATGTAGTGATGTGAAAAAATCCCCTCGCAGATGATGGCGGTTGAGGGAAAATGATTTATATTTGCGGCAAGAAATAACACACAAAAAGCTATGACACTGAAAAGTTTACTTCTTTCTTCGCTTATGCTGTTGTCGGCTGGCACGGCATGGGCAGATGTGGAGATTAACGAAGAGAATTTCCCAGATGAGAAATTCCGCAGTTATCTGCTGAGTCAGGATTATGGTTGGGATGAAAAGCTGACGGATTCGGAGATTGCTGGTTTGAGGATGATGAGTGTTTGGAGTAAGGGTATTCAGAGCCTGCAGGGTATAGAATATTTCACTGCACTGCTAAATCTGGACTGCTACGACAACCAGCTTACTTCGCTCGATGTGTCGAAGAATACTGCGCTGAAAACTCTGTCCTGCTACGACAACCAGCTTACTTCGCTCGATGTGTCTGGTTGTACTGCGCTGACAGAGCTGAACTGCTCCTCTAACCAGCTTACTTCTCTCGACGTATCTAAGAATACTGCGCTGAAAACTCTGTCCTGCTACGATAACCAACTTACTTCTCTCGATGTGTCGAAGAATACTGCTCTGGAATATCTGTTCTGCTACTGGAACCAGCTTACTTCGCTTGACGTGTCGAAGAATACTGCATTGACATATCTGTACTGCTCCGACAACCAGCTTACTTCTCTTGATGTATCGAATACTGCGCTGACAAATCTGTACTGCTACAGCAACAAAATACAGGGTGCTGCTATGGATGCGCTTGTAGAGAGTCTGCCGACAGTAGTAAGTGGTGATGGTATGCAAGTTGTCTATTATGAGAACGAACAGAATGTGATGACAACCACTCAGGTCGCAGCAGCGAAGACAAAGGGATGGACACCGTATTATACTGAAAACGGATTAATTTGGAAGGAATACGTTGGCGTTGACCCTTCAACCGGAGTAAATAATATTGAAGCCACTGATGATGACGACTCCGCTCCTTGGTACACTGTCGACGGCGTTGAGCTTGCGGAGAAGCCGACTTCTCCGGGCATATATATCCACGTAGGCAAGAAGGTCCTCGTGAAGTAACCGGACAATTTACATTCAACATAGGCGGCAACTATATGGTTGCTGCCTTTTTTTGTGCCAAGGTGCAAAATTTTTTCAGAAAGTATGCTGTGGTTAACCGGTTTTTAGCTACTTTTGCAGATACAGAATTCGATCTTTAAAGAAAGAGCCTAAAGTTTTCAAGAAAAGAGTAAAATTGCACATTACATAATAATTGTGAAGACGAGAAGGCCGCAGCTCATGCTTGATCTAAGAGGCGTGAGCATTGGCGGTATTCAGCAATCATCACAGTGGGAGTGCAATCCCATCTCTTTTTTGTTGATCCAAAGGTGCTCAATGTCCTCTTTCTTTTGAAATCTCCGTATCTTAAAATAAAACTAAACTGAGCACCTTTTATGAACCTTGTTTCTAACGAAAAAGTAGGACGCCCTCCGCCGGAGAGGCTTCGGAACGGAGCAGAGTACACTCTGAGCTCTCAGCGGTGCTACTGCGAGGTTACAAAAGTGCCCCTGAGCAGTCAGCGACCCTTCTGCGAGAATACAAGTGGCACTCTGAGCCCTCAGCGGTGCTACTGAATGGTTACAAAGGTGCCTCTGAGTCCACAGCAGACCTTCTGCGAGGTTACAAGGGGTGCTCTGAAAGCTCAGAGGAGCTACTACAAGATTGCAAAAGATACGCTGAGCATTCAGCGGACAAAAATATTATTAACTTAAAATAAAAATACCAGAATTATGGCAAACAGAACTTTAACAACAAGTTTCCTGGCACGTCTGTCGAATGCCAACCACGACGGTGTGACACAACAGATTAGCGACAGGCTTACTGGATTTACAACTGACAATGCTGCGCTGACGGCTGCCGTGCAGGGCGTAGTGGCTGCGCGTCAGGTTGAGGACTCTGCCTTCAAGCGCTACTCAGGCAAGGACTTCGCTTCGGACGATTTGAAGAAGGAAGATACGCTGGAAGACCACTACATGTCTGCTACGCAAGGCATCCTCAACGGACTGCTTTACCTGCCTGAGACGGAGCCTATATACCGCAAGGCGCAACTGGCAAGACAGGTGTTTAAGGATTTCAATTTCTCAACGAGTGCAGGCTACGAGGCTGAGGCACGCAATGTGCTGAATATGGCGCAGCAGTGGCAGTCGTCAACGGACTACACTATGGCTGAACTGGGCATCGAGGAATGGGTGAACAAAGCCGTTGCACAAGCCAACAAGGTGCTGAACCTCGTGACCGTGCGTGTGGATAACGAAAGCACGAAGGTAAAAGGCGAATTGGCTGCTGCCCGTAAGCAGACCGACGAGGCAATCCGCAAGGCTTATGACATTCTGAACGCCCTCAACGTGCTGCAGCCATCAGCTGAGTTGACAGCGCTCATCAATGTTCTTTTCAGCATCGAAGACCGCGCTAAGCTTTATTACATCAGTGGAGGCAAAACTAATGGTGGTGATACTCCTACACCAACTCCTACTCCTGACAGCGGCGGTGACGGTGGCGGCGATACTCCAACGCCTACACCTGATCCGACTCCAGACCCAGAGCCAACACCAGACCCAACTCCTGACCCTGACCCAACTCCAGGTGGTGGAGGCAATGGAGGTACCGACGACGGTACTGACGAAAGCTAACTCATAGCCATCGCCAAGATGTTTGGCAGAAAATGAAATCGCACCAAGAGACAACCTCCTGGTGCGATTTCTGATGATTTATCGTTGACTACGTCGAAGGTGCTCTCGCTCGAAAATACTCAAACGATATTTGGTATTTTGCTCACTCATTCGTACCTTTGCAAGTGAAAATAAAACCTATATAAAACACAATGAAAAACATCTTTTACATCTGCCTTGCTATAGGCTTTATGTTCAGCAGTGTGACATTCGTTTCCTGCGGAGGCGATGATGAGAAGAGTAATCCGGAAAATACAACACCTCAGAAGACAGCTGACCGTGACGAAGCTGGCAATATCAAGATTACAGCAACAAACTTTCCAGACCCTGTTTTTCGTGGCTATCTTTATGATAAATATGGTGCAGACGGAGTTTTCAGTGATGCAGAGATTGATAATGTTACTCAACTCTCATTGAGTAATAAAGGTGTAAAGACTCTTGAGGGAATAGAATTCTTTCCATTGCTTGAGAAATTGTTTTGCTCCGGCAACCAACTTACTTCACTTGATGTGTCGAAGAATACTGCACTGACATATCTGGGCTGCAGCGGCAACCAGCTTACTTCACTTGATGTGTCGAAGAATACTGCACTGACAGAGCTGTACTGCTATTCCAATAAGCTTACTTCGCTCGATGTATCTAAGAATACTAAGCTGACAGGGCTGTATTGCTACGAGAATCAGCTTACTTCGCTGGATGTGTCTGGATGCAATGCGCTGAGAGAGTTGTCCTGCTACAACAACCAAATTAAAGGCGCGGCTATGGATGCCCTCGTAGAGAGTCTGCCGACGGTAAGCAGTGGCGATATGCGAGTTATACACGCCGTGAACGACGGCAACGTGATGACAAAAACTCAGATTAGAGCAGCAAGAGCAAAGGGATGGATACCTATGTTTGATTCGTGGCGCACCCAAGGCTCTTGGGTTCCTTGTGGATGGGAAGATGGAATAGATGTTGTTGAAATAAATTTTCCAGATAAGAGCTTCCGTGAATATCTTCTAAGTACAGATTATGGCGTTGATGGCGTTTTGACGGATAAGGAACTTAAGAATGTTATACAGATTAATGTTCCTTCCCAAGAAATTCAGAGTCTACAAGGAATTGAGTATTTTACTGCGCTGACAAGTCTGCGCTGCTACAACAACCAACTCACTTCGCTTGATGTGTCGAAGAATACTGCGCTGGAATATCTGGACTGCTACTACAACCAACTCACTTCTCTTGATGTGTCGAAGAATACAGCGCTGACATATCTGTCCTGCGGGCTCAATAAGCTTACTTCTCTTGATGTGTCGAAGAATACTGCGCTGACAATGCTGTACTGCTTTTCCAATAAGCTTACTTCTCTTGATGTGTCGAAGAATACTGCACTGACAGGGTTGTCCTGTGGCGCCAATCAACTTACTTCGCTTGATGTGTCGGGATGTACTGCGCTGACAAGTCTGGAATGTTACGGCAACCAGCTTACTTCACTTGATGTGTCGAAGAATACTGCGCTGACAAGGCTGGAATGCGACCCCAGCGTTACAGTCACTGGCTGGCCCAAATAATAACATTTGGCAGAAAATGAAATCGCACCAAGAGACAACCTCCTGGTGCGATTTTTATCATATATTCTATAGTTTAGAATAATACCTGTTTCATTGGAAAAGAGTCTTGATTCTTGGACGTAGTCGATTTAGCAGCTCATCTCCTGTGATAGCACGGTTGATGTCATTCCTGTTATTAATAACATTCACAACTAACGTTTCGTTAGCCATGCTTGATTCGTCTTCTTCGTATGAATTGCTATACTTTTTCATAGTTTCAAATTATGATGTGCAAATATAGATGTTTTTATTCAAATTAAAGCAAACGATGAATAAATAAAACACTCGCATTAGGAATATTCCTGATGCGAGTGCTGTATATGTGGAAATGATATTCTGTTAGAATTCTGCAGACTTTGGTGTGCGTGGGAATGGGATGACGTCGCGAATGTTCTGCATTCCTGTGACGAAGAGGATGAGACGTTCGAAACCGAGACCGAAGCCGGCATGAGGACAAGAACCGAATTTGCGGGTGTCGATGTACCACCAGAGGTGGGTCATGTCCATGTCGCGGCGCTTGATTTCGTTCATCAGCTTGTCGTAGTTTTCCTCACGAACTGAACCACCGATAATCTCACCAATCTGTGGGAAGAGTACGTCGGTACCCTGCATTGTAGGACCAGGAGCTACTGCACCTTTGTAACCTACAGAACCGCCGTCGGTAGTGTCCTGGTTCTGCTTCATGTAGAACGACTTGAACGCACGTGGGTAGTCGGTCATGATGACTGGCTTCTTGAAGTATTCCTCAACGAGGTAGCGCTCGTGCTCTGATGCGAGGTCGTCGCCCCAGTTGCATGGGAACTCAAATTTCTTGCCGTCCTTGATTGCCTGCTGGAGGATTTCGATACCCTTGGTGTAAGGGAGACGAACGAAGTCGTCCTTCAGCACTCCTTCGAGGCGCTCGATGAGACCTTTGTCAATCATCTTGTTGAGGAACTCGAGGTCGTCCTTGCAGTTGTCAAGAGCCCAACGCACGCAGTACTTGATGAAGTCCTCTTCGAGGTCCATGAGTTCTTCCTGGTCGAGGAAAGCAATCTCCGGTTCAATCATCCAGAACTCGGCAAGGTGGCGTGGAGTGTTGCTGTTCTCAGCACGGAATGTAGGACCGAATGTGTAGATGGCACCGAGAGCTGTTGCTCCGAGTTCGCCTTCGAGCTGTCCGCTTACGGTGAGTGAAGTCTGTTCGCCGAAGAAGTCGTCGTCGTAGATAATCTTTCCGTTCTCGTCCTTCTTCAGGTCGTAGAGGTTCTTGGTTGTAACCTGGAACATATTGCCTGCACCCTCACAGTCGCTTGCTGTGATGAGAGGAGTGTTGAAATAGTAGTAACCGTGCTGGTGGAAATAGGTGTGGATAGCCATTGCCATGTTGTGGCGAATGCGCATAACGGCACCGAACGTGTTAGTACGCAGACGCATGTGAGCATACTGACGCATATATTCGAACGACTGTCCTTTCTTCTGCATTGGGTAGTCGGCAGGACAAGTACCAAGGATTTCTATCTCCGTTGCCTGTACTTCGACAGCCTGACCCGAACCGATGCTTTCAACCATTGTTCCGACAACCTTCAGACAAGCTCCGGTAGTGATGTCCTTGAAGAGGTCTTCGTCGAACTTCTCCACGTCGGCAACAATCTGTACGTTCTTAATGGTAGAACCGTCGTTCAGGGCTATGAAGTTGACAGCCTTGCTGCCACGCTTGGTACGAACCCAACCCATTACGGTAACCTCGGCACCGAAGTCGGTGCGCTGCAAGAGGTCTATGATTTTTGTACGTTTCATACTAATGAAGAGTGTTTGTTTTACATTTAATGTATTAGGCAGTTTATTTCTCTGACTTGCCCATCTCCATGTGGAGCATAGCTACTTCCTGCTCAGTGAGGAATCGCCAGTCGCCACGCTTCAGACCCTTCTTGGTGAGTCCGGCAAACATCACGCGGTCGAGTTTGCAAACCTTATATCCGAGGTGTTCGAAGATACGGCGCACGATGCGGTTCTTACCAGAGTGGATTTCGATGCCTACCTGCTTGCGGTCTGTGTCGCTTGCGAAGGCGATGTCGTCGGCACGGATTGGACCGTCTTCCAGTTCGATGCCCTCAGCGATGCGCTGCAAGTCGCTTGCTGCACAGTTCTTGTCGAGGTGTACGTGGTAAATCTTACGCTTCAGATATTTTGGGTGAGTAAGCTTAGTAGCCAGTTCGCCGTCGTTAGTGAAGAGCAGCACACCAGTTGTGTTGCGGTCGAGACGTCCTACCGGATAGATGCGCTCGCGGCAGCAGTCCTTCACGAGTTCCATAACAGTCTTGCGCTGCTGTGGGTCGTCGCTTGTGGTAACGTAGTCCTTTGGCTTGTTCAGGATTACATATACCTTCTTTTCCATAGAAACGAGCTGGTCGTGGAAGTGAACCTGGTCTGTGCGCTGAACCTTTGTTCCCAGTTCAGTTACTACCTGTCCGTTTACGCTTACCACACCTGCCTGTATGTATTGGTCAGCCTCACGACGAGAGCAAACTCCGGCATTTGCGAGGAATTTGTTCAAACGAATTGGTGCATTTGGATCCTCGAGGTACTCCTTGTACTCGATCTGCTTCTTCATGTTGTACTTAGCGTTCGGATTGTAGTCGGCAGTACGTGGACGCTGGTTGTAACCTCCGCGCTGCTGATATCCTCCGCGCTGCTGGTAGCCTCCCTGGTTGTATCCGCCACGCTGATTGTAACCACCACGCTGCTGGTAGCCTCCACCACGTTGTTGGTTGTAACCGCCACGCTGCTGGTAACCTCCCTGGTTGTATCCGCCGCGCTGCTGATTGTAACCACCGCGCTGCTGATAACCTCCACGCTGCTGGTAGCCACCTTCGCCACCATCCTGAGAGCTGTAGCTGTTATATCTTGGACGGTCCTGGTAGCCTCCCTGACTGTAACCACCACGCTGCTGATATCCACCGCGCTGCTGGTAACCGCCACGCTGCTGATAACCTCCTTCGCGTTGCTGGTAACCTCCTTCGCGCTGTGAGTTTCCGAAACTTGCCGGACGGAATCCTTCGTTCTGGTTTGCAGTGTATGCATGGTCAGTGCGAACTATACGCTGACGACGGGGACGACCTTCACCGTTCTGCTGATTGTTATCACGATTGAAAGAACGATAACCCTCGCGGCCATCACTGTTCTGTGTGTTTTCACTTGCAGTGTTATCCTGCAATTCATCAAAGTTTGACATAATTGTTAATGTTTTAAATGCTTAATAATGATTGATAATTGTTTATTGGTTCTATCTCTTATTGAGAAAATGAATTACATTCCTGTATAGCTGTGAGGAGTGATGCTGCGGAGTTCAGCCTTCACGCTTTCGCTCACGTCGAGTCCGTCGATAAACTGGCTGATTGACTCAGCAGTGATGGCTGAGTTTGTACGGGTCAGAGCCTTCAGAGCTTCGTAAGGATGAGGATAAGCCTCGCGACGAAGTATAGTCTGAATGCCTTCTGCACACACTGCCCAGCAGTTGTCGAGGTCGCGGTTGATTGCAGCTTCGTTGAGCAGGAGTTTGCGCAGTCCCTTGAGGGTAGATTGCAGGGCAATGACCATGTGTCCCATTGGAACACCGACGTTACGAAGTACTGTAGAGTCGGTCAGGTCGCGCTGCAGACGGCTGATTGGCAGTTTCTGGCTGAGGAAAGCGAGTACTGCGTTTGCCATGCCGAGGTTGCCTTCCGAGTTTTCGAAGTCGATAGGGTTTACCTTATGTGGCATAGCTGACGAACCTACTTCGCCTGCTTTGATTTTCTGCTTGAAGTATTCCATTGATACGTACATCCAGAAGTCGCGGTCCAGGTCGATGATGATGGTGTTGATACGTTTCATTGCATCGAACACGGCGCAGAGGTTGTCGTAGTTTGAAATCTGAGTGGTCCACTGTTCGCGTTCCAGACCCAGTTTTTCGCTGACGAACTTATTGCCGAATGCTTTCCAGTCGTACTGTGGATATGCAATGTGGTGAGCATTGTAGTTACCTGTAGCACCACCGAACTTAGCTGTAATCTTGCATGCCTTGAGCTGCTGGAGTTGTTCGGTGAGACGGTAAACGTAAACCATCACTTCCTTACCCAGACGTGTAGGACTGGCTGGCTGACCGTGAGTCTTTGCAAGCATGGAAACGTCCTTCCACTCTTCAGCATATTCTTTCAACTGCGCGATGAGTTCCTCGACCATTGGGTAGAAAACCTCGTTGAGGGCATCCTTGATAGTCAATGGCACACTGGTGTTGTTGATGTCCTGACTGGTCAGACCGAAGTGGATGAATTCCTTGTACTGTTCGAAATCTCCAATATTGTCGAGTTCTTCCTTGATGAAGTACTCCACAGCCTTCACGTCGTGGTTAGTTACCTTTTCTATGTCCTTCACTCTCTGAGCGTCGGCCTCGGAAAACTCTGTATATATTTTGCGCAGGGCAGGGAAGAGATTCTTGTCGAAAGTCTTCAGCTGCGGCAGCGGCAGTTCGCAAAGTGTAATGAAATATTCAATCTCAACTTTTACGCGGTATTTAATAAGTGCGTATTCTGAGAAATAGTTTGCAAGGTCTTTTGTCTTGCCATGATAACGACCGTCGATAGGTGAAACAGCCGTAAGTGCATTAAGTTCCATCTTGTGGGGTTTACTTTTTGTAAGTGTTATTCTTGAATAAATGTTATCTGTCTCTCTTTCTGAATAAAATAAAGAGCTGCGTCTTCAAGACGGTCTCTTGTATTTTTCTTTCTTCCTAAAAATCGATGCAAAGTTACGAATTTTCTTTATATAATTATAATGTATTGGTGGTTATTTGTTATTTACTTAGTTGTGGAATGCGGAAAGCGGTGTAAACTTCGATTACGGTGAAGCAGATGAATGGTACGAGCCACGATGATTTCATGATGTAGATACCCTGATAGAGGTGCATTGGGGTCTTGGCGAACATCAGTGCTGAGGCTATGAACAGGAATACGATGCCGAAGTAGCGCTGGCGTAACAGTCGTGTTGCTTGCAGCCTCTTGCTCTCTGGTATTTCTGCCAGGATGTGGTCGTTGCCTTGTGCTAGTCTGCCGATGGAGAAAAGTACAGTTCCTAAGGCAAAGAAGTAAGGAACAAACGTCAATCGGGAAATCCATAGGAGAGCGCAGAAAACGATGAGGAACTCTCCGGCTATCTCCATGTAACCAAGCTTTTTCATTGTTCTTCGTCCTCGATTACGAATATGTCTTCGTCCTCAGCCTTCATGTAGTAGCGTTCGCGAGCCACTCTCTTCAGAGCCTCAGGGTCGTTTTTCAAACTGTTGAGTGTTTCTCTGTCATTCTTGAACTTATTCTGCTGCTCCTCAATTTCTGTGCTGAGTTTGTCTATCTCTTTCTTCTGCGACATTCTGTTTATCAGACTGCTCTCCCCGAAGAATGTGATGGCAATCGCAAATATTGCGAAAGCCAAAACATATTTCATTCGGAAAAGATATCGCTTTACACTTTGTTCCATGTTTTTTGTATAGGTTGTTGGTGGAAAGTTCTTACTGTCGGCTTATTTCTGCACCTTTGCCCTGATGATGTTGATAGAGTAAGAAGGTACGTCGAAGAGCAGTTTCTTGCCCTGCTGAGCTATGTGAACATCTGCGTTGCGAGGCACAATCTTAGTTGGGTCAGACATTGTGTTTTCGTCGGAACCCTTTTCTGATGAGAGACGCTGCAGGGTAGCTGATTCTGCATGACAGTTCTGCAGGTTTATGGTTCCGGGAACAGGTCCCCAACCGGTGTTGACTACCTTTATAATCAGTTCGTTTGTCTGCTCATCGAGGGTAGTACTTGCAAACACGCCTTTCATCATGCTAGGACGGAGTTTGCCTTCGCAGTCGAGTTTTCCGTCGATGTAGCACTTGATGTTGTCGCCGTCAACGTCCACTTGCAGGTCGTACCATTGTCCGTTTTCCACCTTGAAGCGAGTGCCGTGGTGCAGCTGGATGCGTCCGCCGTCAGTGCCCTGCTCAATGTTGTTGCGTGAGTTGCCCCAACCGCCTACGTTGAACCAGTTGTAGTTGTCTTCGTCAGCATAGTCGAACATGAGGAGGAAGCCTTCGTTGCCGCCGTTCTTCATTGCCTTCACCTTGTATGTGAATTTCTTGTCGGTGAATGTTTCTGGCGAAATGAGCATTGCAGGGTCGAGGTGTGAGCGCTGACTTATTTCGTTGCCTTTGCCTCTCCACATACCCTTCACGCTTTGCCACTTCGACAGTTCGGTGAGTGGAATTTCCTTGCCGTCAACGATGTAGTGAGGATCTTTGTACGAAGCGTTTGTAGCCCATGTAGCAAGACCGATGCGAACAGGGTTCTCGTGTTTCTTGACCGCAGGTTTTTCTGGCAACTTCTCAGTCCATGAGGTTTTGATGACACGTGTACCGATGTTGTTCGGGAATAGTTTCTGTACGTAGTATGATGGAGTGCCCATACAGTCTTTCGAGTTGAATCGGATCATGTCAGGAGCCCATGCCACGTTGTTTTCATTTACGAAGATAGGAGCGTAGGAGTTGAGCGGTACGATGTCGGAGTTGTTTTCCATACCCATCATATACACCGCCTCGCCAAGAGCTGCGTTGAGGTTTCCGATTTTACCGAACTGACTTGTTACGGCATATTCTCCTACGTAAATCTTCGGTCCTTTGCGGTCATAGTTGTCATATTTGTGGAAACGCTCAGCAAACCATTCAGGGTTGCGGTAGTAGTGTTCGTCGAGCATGTCAACCGGGTGGTTGTTTCTCCAACTTGGCTCGTCAGTACCCCACGATTCTACGTTTCCGATGCAAACCATATTAGGATACTTAGCCTTGATGGCATCGTAGAAGCGCTTGTAGCGTTCCGGATATTCAATCGACTGGTCTGAGTTTGTGTCGATTGAGAAGTTATAGTTTTCGTTTCCTATTTCCAGATATTCGATGTTGAATGGGGCAGGGTGACCGTTCTTTGCACGCAGGGCTCCGAACTTAGTAGTCACATCGCCGTTGGCATATTCCAGTGCATTCATGCATTCGTCAATCCACTGCTGCAGAGAGTCGAGTGGGGTATAGCCTCCGTGCCATATGCCCACGTTTACTACGTAGAGCGGTTTTGCGCCGAGGTCTTCAGCCAGTTGGAGGTATTCGTGGAAACCGATTCCGTCGGTTGTGCGGTAACCCCAGTTTACGTTCTTGTGTCCGGGACGGTTTTCGATAGGACCGATGGTGCGTTCCCAGCGGAAAGCATTTTCTGGACTGAGCTGACCTTCTACGAAACAGCCGCCTGGGAAGCGCATGAACTTAGGATTCATGTCGGCAAGCATGTGTGCCAGGTCTGGACGCATACCGTTCTCGCGGTCTTTGAATGTAGGCGGGAAGAGGCTCACTACGTCGAGCTGGAATGTGCCTGGAGTGTTGGCGAGCAGTTCGAATACACCGTTCGGGCAGTTGTCCGTAGCCTGGATGGTAGCTGTGTACTTCTCCCATTTCTCGTTCAGTCTCACGTGGATGTCGGTTTCGCCCATGAACTTCACTGTGCCCGAACTTCTCAACAGCGCTTTCAGAGTACCCTTGTATTTCTTGTCGCTCTTTGCCCAGAAGGAGAGTTTGTAGATTCTGCCCTTCACGATGTTGATGCCCCAATAGCCTTCGTTGCTTACTCCGGCAAGGTTCACGTCGTCGGCAGCAGTCACCATAACTCGCAACGACTTGTTGTGAGCACTATTCAGCGGGTCTTCGGCTGTCACTTCTATCTTTGCATTACTCTTGCTGTTGTGCACTGCGTTCCAGTGAACAGGCAGAGTTTCGCTGTCTTCGAACGAGCGGTTCTGAATGAGTTCGGCGTAGAGTCCGCCGTCGGCAGCGTGGTTTATGTCTTCGAAGAAAATTCCGTAGTGTGTAGGTGATATTTTCGGTCCAACGTTGTTTATGTCAATATTAATATCTACTTGTGCGTTGGCACTTAATGCGATTCCGCATAAAATTGAGGTTAGTAACTTTTTCATTTGGTTTTCTTATTGAGTTTAAAATTATGCGCGAAGATACAATTTTATTCTCAAATCCTGCAATTTTTTCCTATATCAAGAAAATTTGGAAACTTTTTTTAACTTTCGTTTTGTTCTTTATAGTAAATCAGATATATTTGCGCTTGTAATTAACAGACGAAAGTATTTTTTAACCTTTTAAACTTTAATTATTATGAAAAAGCTTTTTGCTATTGCAGCTCTTGGTCTTTTCTCTTTTTCTGCAGCTCAGGCTCAGGAAAATGACAAGATGCTTTTCAACCACCTCGCAGTGGGTATTACTACAGGTACACCTGGTCTGATTGGTTTCGACGTTGCAACTACTTGCACCCCTTACTTACAAATTCGTGCTGGTATTGCTATTATGCCAACATTCAAGTACAACACTAACATTAAAGTTAATGCGAGCGAGTATAATAACAAGATTAACGACATGTACACAGCTCTGCAGACTGCTAATCCTGCTGCGGCAAAAATGATGGAAAATCCTGACGGAAGTCGTTGGCAGGTTGCTAACGAATATGCTGTTCAGGGTAAGATGAGTTTCACTAACGGTAAGTTCCTCATCGACTTCTTCCCATTCAAGGCAACAGGTTTCCCATTCTTCGTTACAGTTGGTGCTTACTTCGGAGGTACAAACATTGTATCTGTTTACAACAAGGATGACGGAGCACTTAATATTGTAAACAAGGCAAATGACGTTATCGCTGAGTACAACAAGGTTCCAGGTGTTACAAGGGTTAACTCTATCTCTGCAACTGTAGGTGAATACACAAACCTCGGTCCTGACGGACAGGGTAACGTGAAGTTCGACGTTAAGGTAGGCGGCTTCAAGCCTTATGTAGGTATCGGTTTCGGTCGCCCATTCCCAAGAAAGAAGCGCATTGGTTTCTCTGCTGAAATCGGTTGTATGTTCTGGAAGACTCCAACTGTTACATTCACAGGTAACGACACATTCGATATCGACAGAAAGAAGGCTGGTAAGGAAGACGTTGGTAAGGCTATCGACATCATCTCTAAGTTCAGCGTTTGGCCATGTATCAACTTCCGTCTGACAGGAAAGATATTCTAAAGTACCGCATACTCAAACAAAAAAAACCTGACAACTTCGGTTGCCAGGTTTTTTGTTGGGTTATGCTTTAGGTTGTCCTAGGGCTTCCTAGGTTTTCCTAAGCTTTTTAGAACAGCTTGTTTGGATAAACTCCGTCCTTCACGAGCTGTGCAATGCGCTCTACAGTTGCTTCGCGGTCAGCTGCGTAAGTCACTCCGAACCAAACGCTGGTAGTGTCGAGCACCTCGCATGTAGCTGTGCCGCTGGTGATGAGTTCGTTTACCATGAGAGGGATGAAGAATTCAGCTTTCAGGTTCTCCATGTTCTTTGGGTCGCTGAGGAACTTCTTGAAGTAGTCTTCGCTGTACTGGAAGTAATCTGGAGTGAAGCCCCACATGTTCATACTTACAGGTACATTCTCGTCGAGTGGAATCCATTCGCCCTTCTCGTCCTTGTAGCAGATAGCGTTGCCCTTGTCAGCCTGACGCAAGATTTCAGTGCGCTCTACTACGTCGGTGAGGTGACGGTTGTTGTCGTATTCGCAAACACCGCGAGCCACGCTTCCGTTCTCCGACAGAGTGTTGCAGCAACGGAAACCAACCATTGCATACTTGTTCTTTGAACCTTCTGGCAGGTTAGCCAGCCACTTGCCTACGCTCATGAAAGCGTCGCGACCGTAGAAGTCGTCGCAGTTGATTACTGCAAATGGTTCCTTGATGATGTCCTTACCCATGAGCACTGCGTGGTTTGTACCCCAAGGCTTCTGACGACCTTCCGGACACTTGAAGCCCTCTGGCAGTGCGTCGATGCTCTGGAAACAGAGTTCGCAAGGCACTACGCCTTCATACTTTGAGAGGATCTGAGTGCGGAACTGCTCTTCGAAGTCCTTTCTGATTACCCATACAATCTTGCCGAAGCCAGCCTTCACTGCGTCGTAGATTGAATAGTCCATGATTGTCTCTCCGTTTGGTCCCAGACCGTCGAGCTGCTTCAGACCGCCGTAGCGGCTACCCATACCTGCAGCAAGCAAAAATAATGTAGGTTTCATAATAATGATAGTTTATTTTGGATAATGAATTGATTTGTTCGCGAAGATAGCTATTGTTTTTATTTAATCAATGTGAAAGCAGAAAAATTTCTTTTTTTCGTCATGATTTATTGATTTTTCTCGTCTGAACAGTCCAGTCTGACAATTACAGGTAAGTGGTCGCTCACGCCTCCGTGGTATTTCGGACCGATATACATGCGGTGTGGCATCTTGCCGCCTTCCTTCTTGTCTTTCTCCAGCAGGAAGGGCATGGTCACGACCCTTGCCTTTGTCTCCCTTCCGGTCGAGGTGCGCAGCATGATGTGGTCGATGAAACTCCACTCGCCCCTGTACTTATACGAGCCCGGCTGCAGTCCCTCGGTCAGGTCGCGAAAACCATATCGCCGGTACGGTTCCATCTGTTCCTCGCGCAGTTCGTCGTTGAAGTCGCCCATTATGATGACCGTAGCCTTCTGCCTTTTTCTGAAAACCGAATCAGCTCGCACCAGCGTCTCCATCGTGACGATTCTCCTGTTCCGCGCAGCCACTTCCTTGCCCAGTTTCGACGGCAGGTGGAGCAGAAATATGTCGAGCGTGTCCTTGTAGTCCATCGTGCCGCAAACGTAGAGCACGTCGCGTGTCGGCACACTTGTCTGCGCTCTGATGCTCTCGTGCCTGATCAGTTGGAACCGGATGGGCTTGTAGAGTAGGGCAACGTCGATGCCGCGCGGGTCTTCGCTGTTGGTCATCACGTACTTGTAGCCCTGCACCTTCAGCGGCGTGTGCTCCGTCAGTTGCCTCATCACATTGTCGTTCTCCACCTCGCACAGCCCGATGACCGGACATGCCTCCACAGTGTCTGCCCCCGCAATCACCTTGCAGATGTCCTTCATTTTCTTCCTCAGCCGGAAACCGGTCCAGTGGCGTTCGCTCTCGGGTATAAACTCCATGTCGCGTTTCTCCGCATCGTGAATAGTGTCGAACAAGTTCTCCACATTGTACGTCATCACAGAGAAATAGTTGTCGGCACTCGCTCCCGCAGCGTAGCACAAAATCATTAGTATAATTAGCAGCTGTTTCATTTCGCTTGCAAATATGGTGATAAAAAAAATATTACGCTGAAAAAAGTTGACTTTTGTGTTAACTTTTTTTTCAGCGTAAAAAAAATGGTGGTGCGCGGCCCATGAATAAAGAAAAAAGCAGCAACAAAAAAGTTGCTGCTTAAATGTATTATGTCATCGCTTGAAAGGCTTAAGCCAGTTTGTCGGCGAGGGCTTTCAAGTCTTCGATTGTCTTTGCCTTGACAGTAGATTCTACGGTTACGATTGGTTCGATGATGGTGATGTCCTTCATCTGCTGGAAGGCTTCGAGCATCTTCTTGCCGGCAGCCGGAGCCCACGAACCATTCTCGATGATGGCTACGGTACGGTTCTGGTATGCCTTGATGCTGAGGTGGTGGAGGAAGTCGTGCATGATTGGCATGACGCCGCCGTCGTAGGTAGGAGCTGCTACCACAAGACGGTCGTAGCGGAACGCATCCTCGATGGCTTCTGCCATGTCATCGCGAGCGAGGTCGGCAGTGCTTACCTTCACTGTGCCTTTCTCCTTCAGAATGTCAGCAAGCTTGAGGGCTGCCTGACGGGTGTTGCCGTGGAGAGAGCAGTAGGCAATGAAGATGCCTTCGTTCTCCGGTTTGTAGCTCGACCAGGTGTTGTAAGTATTGAGGTAGTAGTCGAGGTCTTTGTCAAGAACCGGTCCGTGGAGTGGGGCGATAATCTTGATGTCGAGCGGAGCGGCTTTCTTCAGCAGAGTCTGAACCATTGCTCCGTATTTGCCTACGATGTTGAAGTAGTATCGGCGAGCCTCACATGCCCATCCGTCAACTGTGCCGTGCAACTTGTCGGCTGCCATTCCCTCAGAATCGGGATGACTCAGTGCACCGAACTTACCGAAGCCGTCGGCTGCGAAGAGTATGCCTTCCTTTTGCTCGTAACTCATCATCACTTCCGGCCAGTGAATCATCGGAGCCATGATGAAGGTGAGGGTGTGTTCGCCAAGAGAGAGTGTGTCGCCTTCCTTCACGAGTTGCAGACGGTCGGTAAAGTCAACATCGAAGAAACGCTTTACCATCACGGCTGCCTTCTGTGTGCAAACACCTTTGCAGGCAGGATATTTCTCAAGAAGCAGACGCACGTTGCTTGCGTGGTCGGGCTCCATGTGGTGGATGATGAGGTAGTCGGGCGTGCGACCGGCAAGAGCTGCTTCGAGGTTGGAGAGCCACTCCTCGGTCTTGCGTGCATCCACTGTGTCCATCACTGCGATTTTCTCATCATCGATAAGGTATGAGTTATAAGAAATTCCTTCCGGCACTTCGTACTGACCTTCGAACAGGTCGATGTCCATATCGTCAACTCCGATATACTTGATGTTTTTTGCTATTTCCATTGTTATAGTGTTTTAAAAAATTTCGTATGCAAAGGTATGAATTTTTTTCCTGTCACAAAGTATTCAGACCGCGGAAAAGAAGGAATGGGTCGTGTTCCACCTCTGCAGGCATCGATTCGGTGGGTTCAAGATCGTTTCCGCCGGTGGTGCAGACAACGAGGTCGGGATAGGTCTTCGCAAAACTGCGAACGTAGCCTTCCAACTCGAACTGAGTGCCGTGGATGGCGCTCGACATCATGTGAGTGCGGGTGTTGTAACCCAAGAGCGGTGTGTCGGCATCGGCTTCCAAAAGGGGTAGGGCAGCGGTGTGCTCATGCATAGCCTTCAGACGAAGACTGACTCCTGCCGAGATGGCCCCCCCCATGACATTCCCCTCGCGGTCTATCAGGTCGTAGGTGATGCATGTGCCTGCATCGACAACGAGGATGGTGCGCCCCTTATGTTTTGCCAAGGCTCCAAGGTCGGCTGCAATGCGGTCGGCTCCATAACCCTTCGGAATACTCTTCAGGGCACATTCCGTAGTGTCGGAGATTTGCACGATGGGGATTCCCCGTTTTTGTATGATAGAGATTGGTTCAGCGCTTTTTGCTGCCACATCCGAAATCACCGCATGCAGTATCGGATACTGTTGCAGAAGTCGTTCTATAGCCTCTGTCCACGACTGCTCCAAATGCTCCGTGTAGATAATCTCGTCTGCGTTGCCTATAGCTATTTTAGCTGAAGTGTTGCCTATGTCGATAAGTAGTTTCATATTACTTCACATTTATACTGAATGTTTTTGCATAGCCACCGAATTCGGGAGCATATTCGCAGGTGGCAGTAGTGATGCCAGCATGGTAGAGACCTGAACGAGTCACGTAGTAGTCCAGATCGAGAGTTGTTGTGCCGCGAGAGAACCAGTCGAAGAATACGTCGGTTTCTGTGTCGTGCAATTCCATATAACCGCCTCGGTTGCCGAACCATGTGTAGCCGGAGAGAGTGCGAACTGGTTCCAAGCAAGCCGGCTGCTTGGTCTTGACGGATACGAAGTCCATATCGCGGTCTGCATGGATTATATTGCGAATACGAAGGGTGCTGCCGATGGTCAACTCTGTGTCAGGACTGATTTCAACCCACTCCTTGCCCTGCTTCACATAGAATTTCTGCTGGATGGAGAGTTCGCCAGTAGTGTAGTTCTGCAATTTCTCTGCCTCCTCGGTAAACGTGCCGCGAACATATCCCCAAGAGATGCCAGGGGAGCGCTTCTCAACGGTGAGAGACTTGGATGGGCTTATTGGGGTTAATGGGGTGAGACGGGTCGATGGGGCGGATGGGCTTATAGGGGTGAGTTGGGTGCCAAGACGGACTTGGAGCGTGTCGGCTGCACGCAGACTTTCCTCTTTGGAGTAGGTGAGCAGGTAGTCGGCTGCATCGATGGCATTAAGTGGGTTACGCCACAGCTGTGTCTGCTTCTGGCGCAGGAGCCACATCTGCATATCGGGCAACAGGGCGCTGTTCTTCTTGCTATCCACTTTTTGCAGACAACGCATAGCTGCCAGTTGTGTCGGCAAGCGGTAGTCCTGCCAAGAGTAGTATGCCTTGTCGGTAGCGAAGTAGCGACCAAAACCTGGTTTGAAGACGAGGTAGTGCTTTACTGATTCGGCAAACTTAACAGCATCTTTTGTCTTGCCGAATTTCTGAAGTATCACGGCACACTTCGCTCTGCCGTAAATCGTAGTGCGCTTCATATTCTTCACCACTTCGCTGAGGTATGTCTTCACCATCTCGTTCTGTTCTGCCTTGCAAATGTCAAGATAGCGCAGGTCGAATTCGCTCGGGGTCAGCGACCATTTATTTGCTTTCCTTTCCTCGTAGTTCTCCTGCATGTATTTGTCGAGATAGTTCATAGCGTTTCGAAGCATATCGACAGCCTTTTCGTCGGCAAGTGTTCCAAGGCGGTTGATGTGTTCGGCTACTGCAAGGGTGATGTACGGACTGCCTTCCATACCTTTGAACCAACTCCACGAACCATCGGAAAGTTGCAATGCTGCGAGTTTGGTACTTGCTTCTGCTGCAAGGGTGCGCGCCTCTGTCTTGTCGAAGTTCTGAATCAGCGTGTCGTTGTACTCTGCCAGTTTGTTTGCTATGTCGAGCATGATGGTGTTGGAATACAAAGCTGCTGCATAGCAAGGAGCATTGTCGTGCTGCGGCATCTGTGTGGCACGTAGTGCACGGAACACGTCGAGTGCGGGATTGTCGGTGTAACCAATTTCCATCGTGCGGTCGGTTGCAGTCTCGCTGTTATTGTTGTACAGGGTCTGCAAGTCTATTTCTTTCTTGCCTGCACCTTCGATATAGAACGGAATGTTCTCCGTAATCTGTTCTTTGGTCTGCAGCACTGGCAACAGGTTGCGTTCGCCGTCGCTACAAACCCCGTCGTTTGCCGTTATCTCACACACTACGTCGTCGGTAAGAGTTCCGTCAGGAATGTTAAACGTAACTATTGTTGTCTTGCCTTTTTCAACATAGAAAGCCTGGTCGTCTTTCCACAGTACCTTGCTTTCGTCGGCAGCACTAAGCAGACGCATCGTGGCACGTCCGGCAGTATGTGTGTCTGACTGGTTCTGTATGCGAGCCTGGATGGTTACTTCATCGTTTGTGCGTACGAATCGAGGCATCTGCGGCTGAACCATGAAGTCTTTGTTTGCTACTGCCGTTCCGGATATGATGCCGTAGCGCACGTCGTCGGTGTGGGCAAATCCCTGGAATTTCCAAGTCGTCAGACTCTCAGGCAAGGTGAACTGTATCTGTGCATGTCCCTCGCTGTCGGTAGTGATGTTAGGATAGAAAAATGCTGTCTCGCTGAAGTTCTTGCGGATGCTTGGCTTTATGTTTGCCATACCGGCATTTTCGCCATTCGCCTCTCCTGTTCCTTGCAATAGCATAGATTCTTCTGCGTCGAGTTCGGCTGAGTTCTCAGAAATAGTCAGACCAGCTATTTTGCCCTGCAACGGAGCTGAGGCTGCCAAAGGAGCATAATCGGCTACGTTGGCTGACTTTGCCTTAACTGTCACTTCTCTCAAAGTGGAGTTTCTGCTGTAGAGAAGTCCACCTTTGAATCTCAGATTTCCGCCTGCATGTTCAAACGGTTTCAGGTTATCGAACTCCGTCGGCATGATGTTTCTGACTGCAGGACTGTAATGCAACATCAAAGGATTTACGGATGTAGAACTCGTGTAACGGAACCACATGGATGTGATGTGGCTGACGAACGGAATCTGGAATGTCCAGTCGAACGAACTGAGTTCGTCGAGTGATGCATCGTACATGCTTGCCAGGAGGTTTGCACCCACAACAGGATTGCCGTTCTTGTCCTTTACGGTGAGTGTCCATGTCTCTTGCTGACCCGGAACGAGGTGGTCGCGGAAGGTGTGCCACTCAAGTTTCAGTTTCTTGTCGGGCTTCGGAACGTTCACCATCTTCCTGTAATAGTAAATTATGCCCTCTTTGGCATACAATATATATATATTAGCACCGTCGCCCCACTGCTTGCTGCACTTCAGCGAACGTGTCATCTTGCCGTTGACAATCTTCTCCTGAGAGTCGATAATCTTTCCGCCTGCCACTACATAATATATTATATAGGCATCTTTGTGCTTTGGCGTAAATGTGATGTCGAGTGTTTCACCTGCGTGGATTTCCTTCTTCGACACTTGCAAAGGTTCGGGTTCCTTTGTCTCTTCCTCCTGCTTGACAGGCTTCAGAGGAATCAGATAGGTGGTAACCGCCTTATGCGTTTCTCCTGCATTGTCGGTTACTTCAGCTGTGATGCGCAACAGCAGTTTTTCTTTCTCACGTGCGTTGGCAATGATGTTCTTTACGGTCTCCTTCTCGGCAGGAACAATGTCGAATAGCATATTGCCCTCGTCGTTGGTGGTGCCTTTAATGTTGTCAACCCACTGCCAGCCGGAACTCCTGTAGTACCAGAATCCCTGTTTGCATGCCTCGACTGTTAACGATACGTTTGCTCCCTGAACAGGCATTCCGGAGAGTGCCTTCGCATTAAGTGCAACTTCTATCTTGTTCTCTGGCGAATATACTGTTGTGTCTTTCGCAAACTCCACGGTATAGGTAGGACGCTTGTATTCTTCTACTCTGATGTTTGTAGCCTCGATGTTGTCCCACTTGTTGCTGCCTAATGTCTTCAGATAAATAAACCACGTACCTAGTTTTCCCTTTGGCAAGGTGAAGTCGCAAGTCATCGTGCCCATTTTGGTTGGACTCAATGTGTCGGCAGCGACTGTCTCACCATCAGAATTTCGCAAACTCACTTCGTATTTGCCATCTGTCTTCACCTTTGTGTCGTCGCCAAACAAAGTGTAAATCATCGACGAAACATGAACGGTTTGTCCTGGGCGATACAGTTCGCGGTCTGTATAAATCCTTCCAAGAGTTTGCTGAGCATCCTCCGAATGGTAGTCGTAGGAACGTATATAGATGTAATCTGTAGCGTCTTCCTTGCATGTGCCGAGCAGGGTGGTGTCCCTTACTGCACGCATAGTCTGGTATTTTTCATTCTCAACTACTACCTCGCCACTCTTATCCGTTATGAAGGTATCGTGTTTGCTTGTTTTGTTCCTTTCGTGATAAAGCAACACGGCTATTCCACTTAGAGGAAAACCTGTAATTCTGTCAACCACTTTTATGTGCGATTTTCCGTCGGGCGTCTTGTACATAATCTGATGCAGACTCGTTATCTGTGCTACTACCGAAGCGGTGTCGCCAGAAATAGTTGCTCGCAAAAGGTATTTGCCTACTGGCAGCGACATTGCATCCTCAAGCGAGTCGCGTGTTGGCAAGTACTTTGTCCAACATGCCTTCATCTTTTCTTCATCGGTCGGGGTGTATGTTCTGCGCAGAATTGTTCTGCCTATGTGTTTCTCTTCAATTTTATATGTTTTTTCACCATTGTATTCCATCACTTGCAACTGAACCAAAGGTGTGTTGGCAGAGTGGATTTGCATCTTGAATGGTTTGTCGGCCAACAGGTTTTCTTCAATTCGAATGTTTACATTACTTTCCTTAATAATGGTTTTGGCAATCTCCAACTTGTTGCTAACTAGTTGTCCGACAGTGATGTCTTTAGTTGAATCGAGTAATGCCTCCAAGGTCTTGCAGTATTCTTGCTTTTCTTTGTCTCCATTTCCTCTTCCATCAGGCATATATTCCAATTCCTTCAGACGGAGCATAGCATCAGAGTTCCTGTCACCATTCATCTGGAAAACACGTCTCGCTGCCAAGTGAAGACTGTCCCTCTCCGCTTTTGTCAGTCTATTGTCGTTATCGAGTCGGAAGTCAAGCATCACACCCAACATATTGTGTCCGAAATAGCTACTGCCACCTGTCCTTTCGATAAGTGGTTCGTAGTCTTTGCTGTTTTGCTTTGACAGAGTCGGCATGTCCTCAAGAACACGATTGAAATGACTCTTGCTCAGTTCTCTGTATTTGTTTTTTGTCTCTTCATCAAAAGCATTGATGTTGCTGTAGAGCATGCTATTGTAGGCAGTAGCCAACACACCACGCAGAATAGCTTTGTAGGTAGTACGCTTTTCTGAAGACATTTTGATGCCCTCGGTATTCAGTTTTGCCAGTTCGTTTTCCAATGTCTTTATGTCAATGGCAAAACTGTCCGGATCTATATCACTTCGTTTTTCAATCTTAGTGATTTTATCTTTCAACTGCTTGGCGTACGAATCTGCCATCGCGTTGTAACTACAGCATATTATTGCTGCAAACAAGACTATTTTTTTCCACATAATCTTAAGGTCGTTTTGTTTCTTTTGTTGTTATTCGTCGCGAAGGTACGGCAAATAGCACTGCTATTATGGATTTTAATTGTTAATATTTGATGATTAAGTGGTAAAATCGTTTAACAAAATCTAAAATCCTTTGTCACGTTTTATCTATGCAATACCTTTGTGATGTGAAAAAATACTTACTATCCCTATTGAATGTAGTAGCAACGCTTTTGTTGCTTTCTTCTTGTTCTGACAAATATACTATTGTTGGAACTTCTATGCATTCAGTTTTCGATGGGAAAATGGTATACCTCAGTAATCTGATTGATGGCAAGGATTCTTCATTAGATTCCTGTGAAATCATTCACGGACAGTTTACAATGTCCGGTCCGCTCGATTCTGTTATGTGTGTCACACTTGACATGGGTGATTTCCATCTGCCTCTTGTGTTGGAGAGTGGAGAGATTCGTGTGTCGTCGGAGAGTCAGACTGTCAAGGTGGAGGGAACAGAACTTAATGAGGTGCTTTATAAATTCCTGGCTTCGCGCGATTCGCTCATCATGATTCTTACTGACCTGCCGCGTCGAGAGAGTCAAATGATTCTTGAGGGATACGATCATGATTACATCCTCCATACCTTAGGTGAGGCTGAGGCAGATGTACGCATGGCAATGGATAAACTGGAAACAAATTTCATTATTTCCAATTTTGACAATGTGCTCGGTGTTAGTTGGTTTATGGAACTATGCAACGAAACTTATCAACGCTTTGGATATCCGAATACAACTCCTCAGATTGACGAAATCTACAGTAGGGCTCCAAAGGATTTTCAAGCTAACCCTCATGTGCAGAAGTATATGAAACTCTGTGATGGAAAATAAAAGAAAGCCACTTGATTTTGAAGTGACTTTCTTTTTGTTTATAGAGTAATCCGATTACTCTGATTGTTCTGAAATTTTTAATTACTTCGATTATCCGTTCATAGAAATGAGGAACTCTTCGTTGTTCTTTGTTTTTTCTATGTAGTTCATCACTGTGTCCATTGCCTCCAATGGGTTCATGTCGGCAATGTGCTTGCGAAGTACCCACATGCGATTCAGTGTGCGCTGGTCTTGCAACAAATCGTCGCGACGAGTAGATGAAGCAACAAGGTTGACAGCTGGGAATACACGCTTGTTGGCGAGGTTGCGATCCAACTGCAGTTCCATGTTACCAGTACCCTTGAACTCTTCGAAGATTACTTCGTCCATCTTGCTACCTGTGTCGATAAGAGCTGTGGCAATGATTGTCAGCGAACCTCCGCCTTCAATGTTTCGTGCAGCACCGAAGAAACGTTTTGGTTTGTGGAGTGCATTTGCATCCACACCTCCAGAGAGCACCTTACCACTGGCAGGACTCACTGTGTTGTAGGCACGTGCCAAACGTGTTATGGAGTCGAGGAATATTACTACATCGTGACCGCATTCTACCATTCTCTTTGCCTTTTCCAGTACTATACCGGCAATCTTTACGTGGTTTTCCGCTGGGGCATCGAATGTGGAAGCAATTACTTCTGCTTTTACTGTTCTTGCCATATCGGTTACTTCCTCAGGACGCTCGTCGATAAGAAGCATCATCAGATAAGCCTCTGGGTGATTGGCTGCAATACTGTTTGCAATATCCTTCATCAAGAGTGTCTTACCTGTTTTTGGCTGTGCTACGATGAGTGCACGCTGTCCCTTTCCAATAGGTGAGAATAAATCTACAATGCGTGAAGACTTACTGTCGCCAGTACCTGAACAGAGTTTGAATTTCTCATCTGGGAAGAGTGGTGTGAGGTATTCAAATGCAATGCGATTGCGTACTTGCTCTGGTGTACATCCGTTTATCTTTACAATATCTACCAGTGGGAAGAATTTCTCTCCTTCATGTGGCGGACGCACGTGTCCTTCTACAACATCACCCATCTTCAGTCCCCAATGACGTATCTGTTGCATATTCACATACACATCGTCTGGAGATGGCAGATAGTTATAATCGCTACTACGAAGGAATCCGTAATTTTCGATTACCTCAAGAACACCCGAGACTTTAATTATGTTGCTGAAGTCGTATTGTTCGGCTTGTTTTTTAATAGATGTTTTTACGTCTATTTCATTAGACTCTAATGGAGCCTCGTCGTAGATGTCATCCTCAATATCTTCCAATTCAATGTCCATTTCATTCTGGCGCTTTGAATGGAATACATCCATAAGGTCTGGTTCTACATAGTCCTCAGCTGCTGGGATGTCCTGAAGAATGATAAAGTCTGAACTTTCGTCAAATTGTAGTTCTGGCTCTTCAATAACCTGTTCTGTCTGCTGTTCTGTTTCTGCCTGTGCTTCAGCCTGTGGAACCTCTGCCTCGTCCTTCTTCTTCCTACCTCTTTTCTTTGGAGCTTCCTCTGCCTGAGGAGCTTCTTCTATAGGCTGGGCTTCAGTTGGTTGTTCTGTTTCTGCCTGTACTTCAGTCTGTGGAACCTCTGCCTCTTCCTTCTTCTTTCTACCTCTTTTCTTTGGAACTTCATCTGTCTGAGGAGCACTCTCTGTTGCAGGAACATCTGTCTGATGTTCGTCTGAAGGTGTAAGCATGTTTTTCTCTTCTTGCGACAGACTGCCGAACAAGGTGTCGTTCAGAGCTACTTGCATCTTTTTGTCAATCTTAGTTGTTTTGTTTTGTGATGCAGAATAAACTCTGTCAACATTCTTCACACTTACCCTCGTGCGTTTTCTAGTAGCTTTCTCTACGTTTGCACCATTTGCTGCAGCATCGGCTTGCTCGTCGATGATACGAAACATCAGGTCGTTTTTCTCTAATTTATCTGCATTTTCTACCCCCAGTTCTGTTGCTATAGCCTGGAGTTCACTCAACTCTTTGGTTGCGAGCTGTTCTAAATTGTACATAAAAACTATTGTATATATCGTTCAGTATGACCACATGAAAGTGGGTCATGCTTTTGCTTCTAAATAATAAATAATGTGTATAATGGATTTTAGCAATCTGATTAAAGAATCAGAGTGTTTTAGTAAAATCACTATATATTCCTAAAACGCTGCGAAGATACGAACTATAATTGAAAATAAAAAAACGAAAAATGAAAAATTTTATGCTTAATTCAAAAAACTTCTCATTTTTCGCTTCTATGCTTAATTTCTGCTCTTTTTGCTTACTATTCAGATGATGTTGCTTCTGCCTGAGCTTTTGCTGCTTTTTCTTGTGCTGCTCTTTCTTTTGCTGCTGCTTTTTCTGCTTTCTTCCGTTCTTTCTCTGCTTTCTTAGCTGCTTTAGCTGCAGCTTTCTCCTGTGCTGCCTTCTCCTTTGCAATAGCTTTTTCTTTTGCAGCCTTTTCTTTAGCAGCAGCTTTCTCCTGTGCAGCTTTTTCTTTTGCTGCGGCTTTCTTTGCCTTTTCTTTGTCTCGTGCAGCTTTGTCTTCGTCCGACATCTTGTGGAATCGGACTCCAGGCCTAATCTTCATTTTTGAGATAGAGTCTGTATTAGTAAACGAGAATTTACATAATCCATCCATTCGTTTACCTTTCATCACAACATTACCTTCTGCAACGGCTCCATTACTTTCAATAGTTGCATAAATGTTTGAAAGTTTGATTTTCTTGAAGTAAGTCTCATTTACTACTGCGTCAACTCGGCCCATAGGCAATTTGCCACCAATCTTCTTTCTCATCAGGGCTGTTCGTGGTTTTGAGATATCAAACTTGAATGATGCACTACAGTTGAGGTTGCCCAGATTTTTCATGTCGGTCAGTTTGGCAAGGTTGAGTGTTTTGCTCGAAACTCTTCCCACAAGATATTTGTCATTCCCGTCTATGTAAAAGTCGAAATTCAAACCGCCTAAAGCTGTGCCAAGAACTCCATCAAATGCCACTTTCTTCCACAGTACATATATGTTACCATTGTATCTGATATTACCAAGCTTGTTCACCTGTGACATCATGTACTTCTTAACGGAGAACTGATTTATGACTCGATGCTTTATTGCCCCCCTTGCTATCATCTTCGTCACTTTGAAATGTACCACCAGGTCATATTTGTTTTTCATGTCCTGTATGTCGCCATAAGCATATACTTGAATTAGACTGTCTGGACTGTACACATAAATGTTGTTGAACATCATGGTAGTGTCGGTTCCTGCTACTTGAACTTTTAGTTCCAAAGGCAATTCAAATCCCTTCAGCATTGGTGCGAATGGACGTGATATATTTTTCAGCAATGTTTTTCCTTTTATCTCAGACGACCAGTATTGCAGTTTGCGACCAATCTTTTTGCTTGGCAATATGAATGTTGCACTGTCAAATTCCAGTGTTGTATTCTGTTGCTGGGTTACATGAAAATCTGTCACTTTTGCAATGCCTTTCTTTAAGCTCGCGTTGAAATGCAGATTACTAAAATCAAAGCCTGTCACAGAGTCTTTAGCCGTTATGTTGACTATAGAAAAGTTCATACTGTCTGGCTCCAGATAGTTCACCTTGGCATCAATATTCATGGTAATATCCATATGCTTGGAGTCAAACCATCCACGATTCTTCCTGCCTGTGTTCTTGCGCGGCAGTCCGTTGTCGTTCCAGTAATTCAGATTTCTTACTGTAACTACGCCTTTTTTATGCTTGCCGAATCTGGCTTTCTCGTAAACCAGTTCCTCAAGCTTGATTTTCTGCATCAGCCAACGCTTTTCCTCTTCAGGCTCTACAAACTTGCCTTTTTTTCTTTGTGCCGCCAAAATAGGCTTCATGCGTTTGCTCCTTAATATCAGAGGAATTCTGGTTTTGCTTGTTTCATAGCTCAGTTCTATACGGCGCAAAGTTACCTTGCCTATGTCAAGTGAGAATTTATTCTTCTTTTTCTTCTGTTTTACTGTCGTGTCTGTTGTTGGCTTACGTTTCAGGCTGTCTATAATGAATTGATAGTTTGCAACCGTGTCGGGTAATAGCTTATATAGCACAGCCTTACATCCTGCAAGTGTAGCTTTTTTTATTTCTATGTTTTTCTGTGCCAAAGCCCATAAACCAAGCGAGACCTGTAATGTGTCAATATTAAGCATCTTCACATCTTTCTGATCCCATAGCTCAAGTCGGTATAGGCTTACTCCTCCTTTCCATAGGTCGATGCTTACGCTGTCAATCTCTACCTTTGTCCCCAATTTTTGAGCCAAAATAGCTGTAGTTTTCCGTTGGACTTTGTTCTGAATAGATGAAGAGTTGACAACAAAGAATGCAACGGCTGCTAATGCAACTATTACAATTACCAAACACCCCACAGTTTTCAGTGCTATCAAAAGTGCCTTTTTCATTTTTCTAGCTCTTTGTTAATTGATTCTATGTATGCAAGCAAATCCTCACGCCCTGTGCCTCGTTCGCTACTCGTTACAAAATAAGGTGGCAATTCTTCCCATTGTTCTTTCAACACTTTCAAGTAACTTTCTACATTTGCTCCAGCTTTCACTTTGGTCAGTTTGTCGGCTTTTGTAAAAACAAGTGCAATTGGAATTCCGTTCTCGCCGCAGAATTGTAAAAAATCCAAATCTTTCTGTTGCGGTTCGTGTCTGATGTCTATAAGGACAAAAAGCAGAGTCATCTGTGTGCGATCCAGTACATAGTGCTCTATCAGATTTTTCAGCTTGTCCATCTCGCGTTTACCTCTTTGTGCAAATCCGTAACCAGGCAAATCCACCAAATACCATTCGCCATTTATCAGAAAATGGTTTATCAGCATTGTCTTACCTGGAGTCTGGGAGGTCTTTGCAAGTTTGGTGCGACCTGTCAGCATGTTGATTAGAGAAGATTTGCCCACATTGCTCCTGCCAATGAATGCATATTCTGGCTTATCCGTCTGTGGACACATATCTGCTCTTGGACTCGAACTTTTATACTCTGCTGAGATGATATTCATAATCTTGTTTTTACATTACAGCACGAAGGTAATAATTTTTTTTCTATACTTACAAATTTGAAACGCTTAGTTTGCTATTTTTTGTTGCATAGTTAAGAAAATATTTTTTTATAGTTAAGAAACAAAATTTTTATAGTTATGAAAAAAAACAAGGGTAGGTGAGTGTTCGCCTGCCCTCGTTTTTTTATCAGTATTTTGTAATTTTTTACTTGATGTACTTTTTAGCAACTTTGCCATTTGCGTACTTAACAATATAAATTCCTGCTTGTGGATTTGCTACCTGAACTCCACTGATTGTGTAATATGCTACAGGAACAGAATTCTCTACTGCACTCTCAGTGATGTCTTCGATAGCATCTGGAATATCTTGACCCATGTAGAAGAGTTGGAAGTTGTCGATGATAGCCCAGTCGTTAGGAATAGTAGTGACTTTGCTAGCACCAATTGTTATGTCACTCTTTTCTTCTGAAATTACGAAGACAACTTCGTTACCTGCGTACAAACCACGATTTGAAATCATATCGTATGCATTCCACATCCAGTAAGGATAGTAAACAACTGGGTCAACTGTCTTATCGTTGCTTGTAAAGTCAGTAGATACATGGTTTTCATTTCCATAATAATCGTAATATGTATCATCATCCTCTGCGTGGAATGAGAGTGAGTCGCTTGCAATTGAAACGAATGCTGTCTCTATATTTTCTGAACCTACTTTAGCATAGAGTTTCATGTTTGCATGAGTGTCGTAAACTGTTGTTTCCGGATCTTCTGCAGATGGTGTCCAGTAGTTATCTACGATAGCGCGATAATCGTTGCCATCACGGTAGAAACCTGATGCGGTAACTTTGTATGTACCCTTAGGCAGGTCTGTGATAACCTGATAGAGGTTGAATGAGTTGTTGTAAAACTCAATTTCTGCCTGCTGGAATCCAGCTGAACCTTCGATAGTCCATGCATCGTGCAAGTCATTGTCAAATGAAGCATTACCAATAAGAGCAGTTATTTCCTTTGGAGATTCGAGACTTGCCTCAAATTCTGTAATAGAAGATTTCATTGCTTCAATCAGTTTCTCTGATTCAGCCTTAACTGCTTCAATGTTGCCTTCGTTGCCTGAAAGGTTGCTTGTCACAGCTGATGCTGCAGCACTTGCTCCAGTGGTACCCCATTCTACAGCTGAAATAGCATTTCCTGCCAATTGAACATATTGTACATAGAGAGCATTCAGCGATTCTATTTTGGCAATCATCATGTCATCGCTTGCAACGACTTCGCTCATGTAGTTGAATCCCATGTTGTAGATGGCTTTAGCAGTTGCATTATCTTCTTCATCAACAAGTGCCTTCAATTTTGTAGGTGTGTCGAATGCTCCTTCCTGCAAAATCCAATTGTTGATTGTACTTTCAAGAGTTGTCATCAGAGACAACTTTGTGTAAGCACTTTCTTCAAGATTGATAATTAAATTAAGTGCATCATCAGCATTTGTTCTATCACCTTTCCACATCAAATTTGGTATGAGTGCTAATAAATCATTCTTCTTTTCCTGAACATCCTCATCCATGTCGTATTCTTTGCCATAGTATTTGAGCTGGAAATTGGTTACACAGAACCAACCTTTATATTGTGTACCATCAGTAGTTGATGTAGCACCGATTGTGAGTTTACCGTCATCTCCTACATAAACCTTGTTTGCTGTAAGAGATATCCAATCCATAGCCTGCTGAGCAGGAGTCTTGCCTGCCTCATTGAATGGAGTTGGAAGACCAAATGCTTCAGACGAAGTCTGAGTGAACTCACCTGAACTTGCGTAAATGTGGTTGTTGGTTGCTGCTGAAGTAGAACACATATCGGCACTTACTTCGTAATATCCTACAGGCAGGTCAGTGATAGTCTGTTGTACATCAAGTACGCCATTAGCAACATTTGAACTATGGAAAAGGTTTGCTGTAGTTCGACCGTTTGTGAAATAAAGATTCAGGTCTGTAGCGCCCTTAAGTTCCTCAGATGCTGTCATTTTCCAAGTCCCGATATTCAAATTAGTAGCTGCATCAGCAGGAAATTCAATACTTTCTTCTGTAACAGTTGGTTCATATGCTTCCTTTACGAACCAGGGTTTGTCGATTACTCGAGTCACATCGATAACATCTCCTGTCTGAGTGAATATATATGTAACCTTAGCCTGTTCCAGAGTTGCCATTGCTGTGCTGATAGCTTCAACTGATTCTACATCAGAAATAGCTTTTGTCGCATCATCAAGTGCTTTGACGAAATCATCTACACCGGCATAGCTGGTAGCAGTCGCATAAGAATTATAATCCAAAATAGTTTCATCTGCTTCGTTGAAAGCTGCAAGAACAAGAGCATCAGCATCCATTATGTCTTGAATGTTTTTTATTTCTGCATTCACAGCTTCTACTGTTTCGTAGCTGGATGGGTCAATATCCATTGCATAGTCGCCCAGTGCATCAGCCAACTTCTGCAAACCTGCATCTGCTAATACTGCTGAATAGTCATTGGCATCATCCATCATATCTTCAAGCTGACCTTGGGCAAGAGCTAATTTAAGTTCGTCAGTCATGTTGCCCATCTTTAAGTCTATAAGCAACTGAATCTGCTCCTCTGTGATAGCATCGGCAAAGAAAGCAATGTCGTCGTAAGCATAAACATTGTCAGGGTCACCCCAGTTGAAAGAGTTGCCACCGATACAGAAACGGTCCAAAGCATTCAACTTTGCCCAAATGTCGGCATCGCCACTGAGCGCTTCATTACAGTCTATTTTTAGTTCTCCGTCTATGTAAAGTTTGTAGTTCATGGTCGGACCATCCATCTGAGTATAAACAGTAGTGAAGTAGTGCCAGTTATCAGCAAAGTCAGGCTTTTCCTCATTCTGTACCGACCATTGCATTATCGATTTCATGAAATCGTCATCATAGGTGATGGAGCCGTCAGCACTGGTACCTGTGTTATGGTTGTTGTCATACCAAGTACCGTTTGCATTACCATGAATCTGACCACCATAACGCACTTCTAGAGCTTGAGGCCAAGTGTGTCCAGCACAACTTGTCTCGTTGTACATGTTAAACAAAGGTCCCCAATAGTTGGAAAATTCTTTCTGATTACCTACTGTAGCATTCACCCAAAAACCAATAGATATGGATTTAGTGTCTTTTGCTAATACTTTTGTTAGTACATTAGTAGGAACTTCCAAAAAGTTTGTCTGAAGTGTATAGGCTGTCCAGTTTGGATTGTTCTGATAGTAAGTTCCAAAATGCTCATCCTCAGAATTAATTAATGTGCCGTCACCGTGCTGAATTCCTCCGAAATCTGCTACGGACTCAGCTTCTTCAAAATCCAGAGTGTAAACGGCTTTTGGTAATCTTTGTGCATTTGCTATGAGAGCGAATGCAAACACTAAAAGTGTTGTGTAGATTTTTTTCATACGCAATTAGAAATTAAGGTTGTTATTTTATATAAAATGGTAATTAGTTGCAAATGTAATATAATTAAATAAAATGTACATCATTTTAATAAAAAAAGTTACCTTTGTGCCAAGAACGTCAAAAACACATGAATAAACTACACATTATGTATATATATATAGCGATGTGGATTTGTTCCCTCAATATGTTTGCAGGAGGTGAACAATTGAAGTCTCACCCCAATGTCTATCCAAAAGGTTATAGTTTTTGGATTCAATTACCAGAAGACTATGCGGAAACGAAAGAACATACTCCGCTTATAATCTTTCTACATGGAGCAAGCCTGTGTGGCGGTAGCCTAAATCGAGCTATAAAATATGGACCTATAAATGCTACGAAATACGGACTCACTATACATTCCATTGTTATTGCTCCTCACAATCCAGGCGGTCCTTGGAGCCCAATGAAAATAAACGATATTCTCGAATGGATGAAACAGAATTATGCTTTTGCCCACGATCGCGTTTATGTCATTGGTATGAGTCTTGGAGGTTATGGCACACTTGACTTTTCTGCAGTATATCCAGAAAAAGTCGCTGCAGCAATGGCTCTTTGTGGAGGAACAACCATCAAAGATTATGAGCCATTGGGCAGACTACCATTATGGATTATTCATGGAACAGCAGACAAAGCTGTAAACATTAAAGAATCTAAAGTGATTGTGGAAACTATGAGAAAACAACACAACGACGCACGCCTTCGTTACGACTGGTTGAAAGGAGGGTCGCATGAACTTCCTTCCCGCTATTTTTATATATCTCAAACTTACGACTGGCTGTTCTCTCATTCGCTAAAAGACCCAGGAAGGCCTGTGGAACGAAGTATAAAAATTACCAAAGATGACCTCAAACACGCATACCGCAATATAAAAAACGATAGTTTTGAAGAGTAAATAATATTTTCTTGTATTACCTCTCTTTGATGAAATTTAGTTTTTTATTGTTCTTTTGTTACTGTTTTTATGCTGCCTGAGCATAAAAAGTGAAAAAACGCGGTTTTTGTCAAAAAAAACGCACACAATTTTTGTCAGTATTAAAAAAGTCCTTACCTTTGCACTCGCTTTTAGGAAATCCATGACACGCTCTGTCATGGGATTTTCTTTCACTCTCCGCAGACGAGCGGCAGGGAAGCGAAGAAAGATGATAGTTCTTTGACAGACTGCGACAAGAAATCAGACAGCAAAGCAAGAAAAGGCAATGCAGTCAAGCAAAACGTCAATAGCATAATAGATATTAACGAATAAATGCAGGAAGCCTGAGTGAGGTCAACAGTACATTAGAAAAATATTTTTTACAATGAAGAGTTTGATCCTGGCTCAGGATGAACGCTAGCTACAGGCTTAACACATGCAAGTCGAGGGGCAGCATGAGAGTAGCTTGCTACTTTTGATGGCGACCGGCGAATGGGTGAGTAACGCGTATCCAACCTGCCGCACACCCGGGAATAGCCCTTGGAAATGAGGATTAAGTCCCGATAGGCATGGTAGTCGCATGACTACTGTGTGAACCCAGGTATGCGATGGGGATGCGTCCGATTAGCTTGCCGGCGGGGTAACGGCCCACCGGGGCATCGATCGGTAGGGGTTCTGAGAGGAAGGTCCCCCACACTGGTACTGAGACACGGACCAGACTCCTACGGGAGGCAGCAGTGAGGAATATTGGTCAATGGACGAGAGTCTGAACCAGCCAAGTAGCGTGCAGGATGACGGCCCTATGGGTTGTAAACTGCTTTTTCCGGGGAATAACATGTGCCACGTGTGGCACTTTGCATGTACCCGGTGAATAAGGACCGGCTAATTCCGTGCCAGCAGCCGCGGTAATACGGAAGGTCCGAGCGTTATCCGGATTTATTGGGTTTAAAGGGTGCGCAGGCGGAAGTGCAAGTCAGCCGTGAAATCGCGTGGCTCAACCACGCTGAGCGGTTGAAACTGTTCTTCTTGAGTGCGGTGAAGGAAGGCGGAATTCGTGGTGTAGCGGTGAAATGCATAGATATCACGAAGAACTCCGATTGCGTAGGCAGCTTTCCGTACCGTTACTGACGCTCATGCACGAAGGTGCGGGTATCAAACAGGATTAGATACCCTGGTAGTCCGCACAGTAAACGATGGATGCTCGCGGTTCGGCCGTTATGGTTGTGCCGCTTAGCGAAAGCGTTAAGCATCCCACCTGGGGAGTACGCCGGCAACGGTGAAACTCAAAGGAATTGACGGGGGCCCGCACAAGCGGAGGAACATGTGGTTTAATTCGATGATACGCGAGGAACCTTACCCGGGCTTGAAATGTACCTGACGGGAGGCAGAGACGCCTTCTTTCTTCGGACAGGTATGTAGGTGCTGCATGGTTGTCGTCAGCTCGTGCCGTGAGGTGTCGGCTTAAGTGCCATAACGAGCGCAACCCTTCCCGCCGGTTACCATCATTAGGTTGGGGACTCCGGCGGCACTGCCACCGCAAGGTGTGAGGAAGGCGGGGATGACGTCAAATCAGCACGGCCCTTACGTCCGGGGCCACACACGTGTTACAATGGGGGGCACAGAAAGCTGGATGCCGGCGACGGCATTCGAATCATCAAATCCCCTCCCAGTTCGGACTGGAGTCTGCAACCCGACTCCACGAAGCTGGATTCGCTAGTAATCGCGCATCAGCCATGGCGCGGTGAATACGTTCCCGGGCCTTGTACACACCGCCCGTCAAGCCATGAAAGTCGGGGGCGCCTGAAGTCCGTAGCAGCAATGCGCGGCCTAGGGCGATACCGGTGATTGGGGCTAAGTCGTAACAAGGTAGCCGTACCGGAAGGTGCGGCTGGAACACCTCCTTTCTGGAGACAGCCTCAGGCTTCTCCTGCGGATTCGTTAAAAATGATGCTGACATAAATAGCAGTAAATGATGTGAGGCATAAATAGCCTGATACATCCATGCTGCACGGAAAGCAAAAAAGATCTTGTCGCACGTCGTGAGAACGCAAGAAGACAGAACCCTCGCGGCTGTCCTGATACGCGGACACTCCGCCATGCCAGTCTCTTAGCTCAGTTGGTTAGAGCGCCACACTGATAATGTGGAGGTCGGCAGTTCAAGTCTGCCAGGGACTACAGTAAGCGGTTAGAGGTTAGGGGTTAAGGCAAAAAGCTGAACCTGCAACCATGAACCATGAACCGCAAGAGAGGGGGGATTAGCTCAGCTGGCTAGAGCACCTGCTTTGCACGCAGGGGGTCAACGGTTCGAATCCGTTATTCTCCACACGAAGTTGTGAGAACAGAGGATAGGCGAAGCCAATCATTAAAAGTTCTCCACCGGAAAAAAGACGTTCATTGACATATTGGAACAGAAGAAAGGCATTTTTCTTGCCGTGTGATGTATGTATATTATATATATGTATGTTATATGAGTGAGGAAGATGAAAAAGTAGAAAACTTGAGTTAAACGAATAGAAACAAGAGCTATTTTGTTTGCTTCCTTATGAAGGAAGTAAACGAGAAATGAAAGCCAAGGTATATGCATATTCTTCTCACGTTCCTTTTTGGTATGTGTCAGAAGGAGAATGCAGGCGAAAGTACGTAAGGGCGTACGGTGGATGCCTAGGCTCCAGAAGGCGATGAAAGACGTGGCAAGCTGCGAAAAGCCCGGGGTAGGTGCAAGCGACCTTTGATCCCGGGATCTCTGAATGGGGCAACCCTGCAGGCTGAAGGCCTGCAATCCTGCCATAGCAGGAGGCGAACCCGGGGAACTGAAACATCTTAGTACCCGGAGGAAGAGAAAACAAAATGTGATTCCCCCAGTAGTGGCGAGCGAACGGGGAGAAGCCCAAACCGCCGGGATTCCGGTTCCGGCGGGGTTGTAGGACTGCGATGTGGAATGCGCGGGAAGTGAGTAGAACGTCATTGGAAAATGCGGCCATAGCGGGTGAGAGCCCCTTATGCGAAGCTTCCTTCCGTCCTAGCAGTATCCTGAGTAGCTCGGGGCACGTGGAACCCCGTGTGAATCCGGCGGGCCCATCCGCCAAGGCTAAATACTCTCTGGAGACCGATAGTGAACCAGTACCGTGAGGGAAAGGTGAAAAGCACCCCTAGCAGGGGAGTGAAAGAGTTCCTGAAACCGTACGCCTACAAGCTGTCAGAGCATGTTTATCATGTGATGGCGTGCCTTTTGCATAATGAACCTACGAGTTGCCGTCGTCAGCGAGGTTAAGTATCACGAGATACGCAGCCGAAGCGAAAGCGAGTCTTAAACGGGCATATAGTTGCCGGCGGCAGACGCGAAACCGGGTGATCTACCCATGGCCAGGCTGAAGTTCCGGTAACACGGAATGGAGGGCCGCACCGATAAGCGTTGAAAAGCTTCCGGATGAGCTGTGGGTAGGAGCGAAAGACCAATCAAACCCGGAGATAGCTCGTACTCCCCGAAAAGCATTTAGGTGCTGCCTGGGGCGTTCCCCGCGTGAGGTAGAGCGACCGGTTGGATGCGAGGGCTTCACCGCCTGTCAAGTCCTGTCGAACTCCGAATGCTCGCGGGCCAAGCCCTGGAGAAAGGGGGCGGGTGCTAACGTCCGTTCCCGAGAGGAGAACAATCCTGACCGCCGTCTAAGGCCCCGAAGTCACAGCTAAGTTAGTCTAACGAAGTCCTTTCCCCATGACAGCTAGGATGTTGGCTTGGAAGCAGCCATTCACTTAAAGAGTGCGTAACAGCTCACTAGTCGAGGGAGGGGGCATGGATAATAATCGGGTATCAAGCTGTGCGCCGAAGCCGCGGGATACATAGTATCGGTAGGGGAGCATTCCTGTCTGCGTTGAATCCGTTCTGTGAGGAACGGTGGAGCGTCAGGAAAAGCAGATGTAGGTATAAGTAACGATAAAGGGGGTGAGATTCCCCCTCGCCGTAAGACCAAGGTTTCCCGGGCGACGTCAATCGTCCCGGGGTTAGCCGGTCCCTAAGGATAAGCCGAAAGGCGAAGCCGATGGCAGAGACGGTTAATATTCCGTCGCTGGCCGCACGGGCGACGCGGTGACGCGGGAGTGACACCTCCGCCCCCTGACGGAATAGGGGGTTGAAGGGTGTAGGTTATGACGGGTGCAGTCAAGTACACACCCGGAGCCGAACCTGATAGTACGGAAGTCCCTTCGGGGTCTTCTGATAGTGAGGGTAACCATACCGCCGAGAAAATCCGCTAAGCTTAACCGTGCGGGCAACCGTACCGTAAACGGACACACGTGGTCGGGTAGAATATACCAAGGCGCTTGGGTGATTCGTGGTTAAGGAATTAGGCAAAATAGCCCCGTAACTTCGGGAGAAGGGGTCCTTTCCTTAAAAAGAGAGGCGCAGAGAAAAGGTCCAGGCAACTGTTTACCAAAAACACAGGACTGTGCGAAGCATAGAGGCGAAGTATACAGTCTGACACCTGCCCGGTGCCGGAAGGTTAAGAGGAGATGTCATCTTCGGAGAAGCATTGAATTGAAGCCCCGGTAAACGGCGGCCGTAACTATAACGGTCCTAAGGTAGCGAAATTCCTTGTCGGGTAAGTTCCGACCTGCACGAATGGTGTAATGATCCGGACACTGTCTCAAC